>Ga0316218_1000341_pt1 | contig 68967 bp, 138 predicted proteins | sample TBH18003metaG_FD_203634 | JGI IMG/M metagenome (GOLD analysis project Ga0316218, IMG submission 203634) | Freshwater microbial communities from Trout Bog Lake, Wisconsin, USA - TBH18003 | ecosystem: Environmental > Aquatic > Freshwater > Lake > Hypolimnion/Profundal zone | place: USA: Wisconsin... | reverse complement strand
AGCGAGAAAAATATTGCAGAATACATTAAAAATCAAGGAATAACAAAAAGAACCTCCGGTTCTTGGGAGCAAATTCCCCTGCGGAACTAAAGATTCCGCAGCTATCTTTGCACATTTTTTGTATAATTTTTCATGCCCAAATCAAGCAAGACCAGACTGTTTATTGAGCCTTTCTCCAAACATAACTCTAGTGCGATCTGAAAGGTGTTTATTCACATCTTTATCGGTGAGATTGTTGGATTCCAGCACATCTGTTTCTTCTTTATGAATATCTTGAATCATGAAGCGGATCACATCGCCCATTTTCTTGATATCAAGAGGTTCATTGCCAAAAACATTCTCAATGGCTTGATTTAGCCGATTTTCTGTGACAGCATAATCACAGAAATCATTGATAGATGCAAGTTTTTCCACATCCACAGATGCAAGAGTTTTTACCTTGCTGATTGAGTGTTTCTCTCCCTTAACCTTGAAGATATAATGGTTTCCGTTATGAAAACCCTGCCACACGAGGCCTTCACCAACGCCACTGTGACCAAATGACTTAGCCACCGGGCACTCTTCTTCAACCTTCATGGTGATGTCAATCAGTTCATTCTGCTTCAGTCCAGGATTGTTGAAATCAATCTCAATTTCCCAAGTCTGATAATCATTGATATTGCAAATGTTGTGCTCAGGATATCGATAATTGCTGCAGTCAAGCCATTCTCTTTTAGCATCTTCATTGTGTAGATCCACTAAACAAATACCAAAGATAAAGAATGATTTGGGAATATTTGAAATCGCCACACCCTTTTGGACCCCCTGGCCAGCCCATTCGCCAAACACACAGATTACCCTGTCATCATTCACATCAATATTTGCTCGACCTTTAATTTCCATGAATAAATCAGCAAAACAATCATTATTCTCTTTTACAAAAGCTGCAAATCCGGCATTATCGTTTTCTGGTGTGATAATATTGTTTCGTGATTGTACCCACATCTCACCGTTATACCAACATACGCCACTGTTTGTGCCGTGAAGTTTGACTGTTCCTTTAAACTTTACCACAGGCTTTGGCAGAGACCTATCATACATCTTCTCCCCATTCTCATCAATTCCAATAAATTGTGCCTGGGTTAGTTCCTTAACCACATTCCTATACTGCTCAATATCGCTAAAACGCAAAAATTTCTTCATATTATTTTCTATTTTTAAATTCCTCTTCTGTTAATTCTTGATCATTGATCCAGTATTCCACATAGTCTCCGTCTTTTTGTTTAATTACTACGGATGGTCCATCTTCACGATGTAATTTACCATGCAGATAATATTCCTTATGATCTGCATGATCAAGCGCTGGTCCGTCTAGTCGATGCAGTTCACCATCTAAATACCATTCAAAATCGCTCTCAGTATATTCAATAGCTGGACCATCAGTACGATGTAGCTTGCCGTTAATGTACCAACGCTTGCCGCCAGTGGTCCATTCAATTGCTGGTCCATCTTCACGATGAAGTTTGCCATAAACATACCAATAATTTCCTATGTTATTATATTCTTTTGCTGGACCATTTTCGCGATGCAACAATCCATTAATATACCACTCTCGTTTATAATAACTATCGATAGCCGGACCATCTTCGCGATGCAATTCACCATTTTTATAATAATATGAATCTCCATTACTATACAAGATAGCCGGGCCATCCTCTCGATGCAGCTGACCGTCAAGATTGCGCCACTCTGTGGCACCTGAAAATTGGTTAACGCTGGAAATTGAGGTTAATACTGATCCATCGGCGTTATACCTTACTCCATCACGATAATATTCCTTTCTTCCATCGGCATATTCTTTGGCAGGACCATTATCATTGTGAAGCCTGCCATCTTTATACCATACCTTGTCACCATTTTCCATGATTACGGCAGGCGCGTCGTCACAATGCAAAAGACCTTCAGAATTTCTAACTTCTTTAATATTCATCATATCTTATTATCTTTTTTATTTTAATCGGGAAAATTATCTGACCATCAATTCTTTATCGTGAATTGAATACACGCGATAACCATAAATATTGTATTTAATCACCAAATAAACTTTCATTTTATCTGCGTTCATTACGTCGCTGTAGTCATGAGATTTGTAAGTGAGATCTTCGCTATAGTCCCACTCCACATAATTTTTATGCTTAATCAGTTCATACTGATTTTTGTTGAGAAGAATTTCTTTGGTGTGGTCCGGGCATTCGGTTCCAAGGAAACCCCAGCCAAACACACCTGTGAAAATCAATCCTAAAACACCAAAAGAAAACCAATTCCCTGCCGCGTCAGCATTGCTAAAAAATCCACTAATGGCGCTTATCGCACAAAATACAGTAATAATAATCAATATAGTTAACAACATTTTATTTTCTAATTCTCCTTTGTCTTTAGCCAAGTTCTCCACATGAAAAGATCGCCACCAATAATAACAACCGCGCATCCACCTACAAAGAAAATGGCATATTTTCATTTTCTGCGCAAAAATACTCAAACGTGGTGGATGCGCGGTATTTCTTAAGTTCTGGCATATTGCGATACCATTTCATGGTGTTGTAGATTATGTCTTCCAAATTGCATGTCACATAATAGTTGCCATACACATCATCAAACATCACAATCACATATGCTACAAAACTATCATAAACTTTTGACCAGCCTTTTGACTCATCTTCTTCAGCAGAATCTTTGTCTGTGATGAATCCTTCGGCTAAAAGAAATTTATTAAATCCTAATACAAGCCAATCGATGTTTTTGTTCATATTCTATTATCTTTAATTGGGAAATTAAAAAATCAAGAGGTAGCTGTCATAGCCTGTGCCGTTGTTGAGCGTTGTGTGGGTGCGGACAATGGTTGATGTTTTTTGATGCTTGAAATATTCTGATGTGCTGATCTGCAAAATATTTGCTTTATCTACCACAAAAATCACTGTATGAGTTTTATCAGATACAAATACATCATATTTATCGCGGCCCAATACATTTGTCGTTTTGGTTTTAACATCAAGGCTTTTTGCAGCGGCGGCTAGATCACAACACATCCAGATCATACCCGCCAACATAATCAATGCTCCTGCAAAAAATACATAAACAAATCTATTAAACGGAATAAAAATACTGCAAAATGCAACAATAAATCCAATTGTAGTTAATATTAAGGCCATTTCACTTCAAACTGTACTCATGAAATGTAGCGCCATCTCTCTGATAGCAGGTAGTGTCATTGATCAAGATCAATGAAGGATTCCGATAATACTTTGAATTTTTGATTGTAATAATATGATCTTGATCTATCACCACAAAAATTAAATTAGGTGTTGTTGATTTCAGAATTTCATATTTGTTTTGTGATAAAATTGTCATAGACTTCTTCACCACAGAAATTTTATAACCAGTCCATGTTATCATACCAAAAAGAGCGAATGTTGGACCGACCATCAACATCAATCCGGGCCACAAGAGATATCTGGAGTTTTTAAACAATTTGCCTTGTGCCATCTGGGTAACAAATCCTCCAATAATTGTAATCACTACGCCCGATAGTCCGATAGTATTTGGCCAATCAATCATTATTGCCATCCCCTTGCCACATTCTTCTCTTCACGTCGCTTCTGATTTCTCTCATTCTTCTTAATTTTCTTAAGAGGCTTGAAGTCATTGCTGTTGTACTTTTTATTTGTCTTGCTCATGATAGTTTATTATTTAATTTATTTTTATCGGGAAAATTCATAACACATAAAATTTAACATTATCGATGCCATATTTTTCAAAAAATTTATTGCAGTTATCCACATGTACTTGATACCATGATCGATTCAATGCTGGAAAACCTTGAATTTGACGAATTTTATCACCATCATTACAGTAAGTACTTTTTAAAACAGGATGATCTTTGTCAAGCCATTTTAGATAGCTGTTGAAGATTTCCTGATTAGTTTTATTTACCTTATTGCCATTATCATCATATCCAATGATTTTATAGGCAATTTCTTGTCCTGGCGTTTGATAGAGCCAGAGTTCATCTCTAAACACAAGATTTTTGCCGGTTTTTGATAAAAATTCTTCCTTATATTCACATCCGAGATTCATGCTCATTTTAATTAATAGACTCCTGTAAATCTTTACAAAATTGTTTTAAATCTTTAATATTCCTAAAAATACTTGTGAATTTCAAATAATCTTGATTATATGGCTGGTAAATGTATTCTTTGGGAAAACCATCGAAATATAGTTCTTTTAAATCATAAGAATGATCATTTTGAATATTTAAAATTAAAGGTCTATTCATTTCAACACTCACCTTAAATTCAGTGCCGTTATTATGCATAATGACCTTATAGTCTTTGCCAATAAATTGGATTAATGGATTGGTAATTGGCCTGGTAACAGGAGTAAGTAATTTAGGGTTTTTTTCTGATTTGAAAAAAGCGCTGTAAATATCATCATATAAATCTAATTGTGTGTAGATTGATGAATTGATCACATTAATGCGAAATACATTATCGATTGTAAATGATTTATATTTTTGAATCATTATATTATCCAGTCTCCTTCAACAATCTATTGGCATTATCTATCATATCTCTGCATCTTGGCTCATCCTCTGCATAACATGACACATAAAATCCCCTATGATACTGATGATAAAGTTTCCCGCCAAAACCTAAATTACCCTGAAATCTCCATTCTGGATCTTTAGTGTTGAGAAAATATTCCACAAAATGATCTAGATCATTAAGATCTAATTTTGGTGCGCCACATTCATTTATGCAGATATTATATGCATTTACGATCTTTACCACATCTTTTCTACCAGGGTTCATAAAGCATTACCTCACAATCAAGATCCTGAAGCGCATCCACAATCATTGGCTTCACATCCTTCCAATCTAGTCCACCAAGCCCGCTTCCCAATGCAGGAATTGCAATACTTGGAATATTATACTCAATAATAGTTTCTGCGAGATTCGGAAGTCCTAGTTCAATATACTCTAGAAGCGAATCTCTCACAACCTCATCCTTTGTGGGGAAGTTGATAATCACAGGAAAATCATCTTCAAACCAAATATGAAGATCGCCTGGATGAAGTAAATTGTTATTGCAGATCTTTCGATAATCATTATACATATCTGGATATCTCTTTCGGAATTCAGCGGCGATTCCTCCGCCCATCACTCCCACACAATTCACAGCATTCACAATAGTGGCTGCACCACTTACAAACAAATCACCTTTCTTAAATGTAATCATAATTATTTATACCGGCATTTTCAAATCAAATTTATCAGCAACATTCTGAAAACCATAATACCAGGCCTCTACCTCCATACAATCATGCACATTTTGTAGGCTATCTAATAGTTCTGCATGAGCGATAAGATGCTTAGGCATCAAATCTCTTTGAATAATTGTTTTAATCGGTTCATCTTCCATACTTGGTCGATAATTCGCCTTGCTGATTAGACATCCCACGGCGCACTTAGTGCCATCTGGAGCATGATATTGGCATTTTTTATAACCATATTCGTCAGCCTTCATAGCCTTTTTATTCTGCTTGAGGCAGTGCCTCACAACTTTGTTAAATACTGTTTGTGGTGTCATGATCTATTATCCTTTTTATTTTTATTGGGAAAATTTCTTAAAATTGAACTTATTAAAAAAATCTTGAAAAGACTTAAACTACGCCAAAAAACCTTGCTCCACAATTTCATATTTTGATGTGGCGTTGATAATTTCATAATTTGTTCCATCTACACCGTACATCTTAAAATTATGATAGTCCAGAAAATATAGCATATCTTGAGCAAAATATGAACTGAACTCTATGAATTCATCAAAATTTGCTATCATTGAATTTAACATATTTCCATAAACATCATATTGATGAATTAATTTTGATCTTACGGCATCAAAACACACAACACCATCTACATATGCAAAGTCATCGGTTTCATATTCTGAAATTCTAAAGTCGCTATCGCTAAGAATATCTAAGTGATCCTTAAAATCTTGAATAAGCTGATTTTTATCTGTGCATCCAAAAACATGATAGTTTGATGGAGGAGCAGATCTTCCAAACTTATTTCTGTATGATATGTTTGCATCATAATCAAATAGATCATCTGAGGCGGGTAGATCTTTCGTTGGATATGGCTCAGTAAAGTGCGAAAAAAATGGGCCAAAATGATATTTGTTTTCGAATCTATAAATTTTCATAATTTCTATTTTAATTTCTCCTTTACTCTTTCTAACAAAATAGTAAAACGTTTATTCACATTTTTTGGTGTTTTCCAAGGCTTGGATGTTGTGCCTTTGATTGGATGTAGTCCGTCACCGCCAAACTGCTTAGATGTGAGGTCAATATATTCTCCGTCCTCTAGTTGATTCCAGGCATGTCTTTCACCGTTGATAATTCCGCAAACAATCTGACCACCTAAAATTTCCTTAACCACATATGCCACAGCAAAACAATGCTCTGATAATGGGCAAATATCTTTTTTCTTCTGCCATTCCTCAGCATTATATGCTGTTGTGGCATCAACCGAACTAATCAATGCTTCTGTTAAGTTATAAATGTCCATATTTTTATTATATTGATGATCTTTAATTGCTTTTCGATTATTTTTCCATTGTCTTCGGGTGATGCCCGAGCCGAATCTTCGTTTAATGGAGTGTTGATGCTCTCTACATAGAGGCAAAGGCATTAGATTTTCTGGAATTCTTTCAAAATTGCCTGCCTTTATTCTTTGACGATAACCTTTTGTGAACTCTGTTCTCAATAATTCTCTTCGAGAATTTTCGTGCTTGATCTTGGCACATTCGCTGCATTCAGAATTAATCAAATCTCTTTTTGCATTGCCAATCTTTTCCACACGATATAAAAAACCTCCATTATCATTATGAAGAATTTTCTTTTTATGTTTAGATTTTGGACTATACCTGGACATTTTTCTTCCTTGCGCGATTGACTTTTCTATGTTCTTTCTTTTTTCCAGGAGGCATTGTCCTGAAAGACATCTCATCAAAACCTTTCTGCTGAGCAATTACCTTATCGCCACCTGTGGTGATAGGCATCATGTCGGTTTTGGTCAAAATATTTCCAAGATACATTCGAATTTCCTGATAACATGTGAAGGAGTCCATATATTTGAAGAATGAGTAATCACTTAATTTTGGATTTTTAGTGATCTGATATGGTCCATAACGGGGAATTCTTACATAAAAATATGGTGCATCAACCTCAATAAAAACAGAACTATCAACTTTTACATTGAGCAAATGTGTAGCATACGCCAGCATTCCTTTTTCTGTTGAATTAAACTTTTTATACCATGAGTCTTTTTCATCTCCATTAAAAAATGTATTGAGAGCCCACTTCTTGTACTCAGCAGTAGATTTATGAGAATTCATTTCTTCTTTCACATAATCAATATAATCCTGAACCGTGCCGTAGAGTGGCTTGGCACCGAAAATTGATGCATCATGAAATTCTGAGCTGCGTGTTGGAATATTCACGATAGGATAAGCCCTTCCGCAGAAAAACAAAAGATTAATATCCGCGCCCCTATACCGGCTATAAAGGTCATCAAGTTTATGAATTTCTTTATTTAAATCAGTGCTTGGCTTATATTCCTCGGTGTTGCGAATAAACAGCAAATCTGAATCAAATCCATATTGCTGTGAAGAATCGTAATAATCTTTAAATTTGCTGATAATCTGCATATGTTATTATAGAAATTATCTTTATTGGGAAAATCTGAAAGATTTGAGCCCTGAATTGGGAAATTATTTCCAGGCGTTTTTTGATTTAAGATAATCCTTCACAAAGTCATCTGGCACGAATTCTGTGCATCCCCATCGATCTAAATCCACCATGAACATGATCGCACATTCTTTGATGTTGATTTGGCCAAGCCAAACATCTTCTTCTAGATTAATCTCTACGCTGGTGTTATAGGTTGCTTCCTCATATGAAAGAGGTCGCCAGGTCCTATTGGTCGAAGAAATGAGTCTCCTACAATAATTAGCAACATAGATTTTTTCACCATCCACGTTCATATACTCTCGATAATCTTCTTTTTGAGATGCGGTTTGAGATGCCGAGATCGCAAGTGTTTCGCCTGGCTTTAGTGTAATGTTCATAGCTCTCCTTTAAAATTCTTTTCTATATGTACCACACAATCTGAATATCCAATATCAATAATGTACTGTTTTAGGTGCAGATTGAGTTCAAGAGATTCTAGAAAAGTATCAAATGAATTTCTGCTGTCGAAAATCACAGCATAAAATTCATCATCAAAAACCTCTCTTTCATTAATTTCAAAACAATCAATTCCGAAAAGATCATCCAGATATTCTTTTAAATTCATGTGTTATTATGGAAATTATGTTTATTGGGAAATTTCCTGTGATAAAAATCCACATTTCTTTAAGCGATCTTCCATTTCTTTAGTTAAAACTGCATAAGTAAGTGAGCCCTCATCAGAATGGCACCCATCATAGTCATCAGGAATGGCAGCATCATTGTACATTTTCCAAATTTGATTGTTGTCAAAATCCACAAGCAATGTCTGAAGTTCGACAACCAGCGATTGGTATTTTGCCACATAATCATCGTCTACAAGATCTTTGGATTCTGCCTCCTGATCAAAAACCTTCCAGCGCTCAACTACTTCATAAATAAAATTTTCTTCTGTCATTGTATCTCCATTAATATGGATGCTTTTTAAATTTGTTTTTAGAGTTAGTGGCACCTGGATAAATACCTTCAAACATTATGAGTGGATGTTTTCTCGCTTCTTTCAATGCCAACTTTCTTTTCTTTTTCTCATTTTTCATTGCATTAATCCAATTCTTTATCGCGATGCAACATAACATATGGTGTATTATTTCTATGATTAAAATCTTGAATAATTTTTAGGATATCTACTAAGCCCACCTGGTCAACAATTGCCACATTCATATCTTGAGGATATTTGCTCAGTTCATCAATTAATTCTTTTACCAACATCTCTATTTCAAATCCTTTAGCGTTTTTGTAATACTGTCGTATTTTGCTTTCAATTCAAAATATTTTGCTTCATAATCCAAATTCTCAGGACTATTACTCCAACCAACAATGAATTTGGTGAGTTTTTTAAACTTTTCCGCAGCATCATTGTACTGCGAGAGTGCTAGCTCATACTTTGCCATATCTAATTTCGTAGGAACATATTTGTATTTAACGTTGATGCAATTTCCATCGATACTCGCAGAAATAAAATTTGGATCGTTTTTGATTTGATTCATTATTAAATATGTGGCTTCAAAGTTGTCTGACATATATTCTGTTTTCCAAATCTCTGATTTTAACTTCGGTTTTCGTTCATCAAGAAAAACCGAATTTCGCCAATGTACTGTGTTATAGTGGAGAATATATTCACACGGAACATCGCCCACAATATCTATCACACCCTTTGGCACTCTTTCGTCATAAATTGTAGTGTTCATATTTGTATTATCCTTTTTATTTTTGTTGGGAAAATTTCAAAGAAATTTGAACTTTATTGAGAAATTAATCACCCAAGATTATCTCTGGGGCTCGGAATTTTCGCCTATCAATCACCACAGCAGCACCCTTCACCGAAGGTGGTAGGTCGCCTTCGTACACAATTGCTGTGGCATAATTGCCATCCATCTCTTCAATTGTAGCATTTCTAACCGCATTTATAGTTCCTCCTACTAGTCGCTTAATAATTCCACCTCGCATAACACGAAAAAACCCCTGATACATAAGGTCAATTGTACCACCATAACATCCATCAACAACACCATTATAGAAAATATTGATAACACCACCATACATTAGGTTGATGTGGGCATTGCTCACAAAGCGCTCAATAACTCCATCATACATCAATTTCACTGTGCCATAACAATTAAAAATAGTGCCACCATCTAAAATGACTGTTTGATCGCGCAGAACATCTCTGAAAAATCCTGCCCTCACAATCCCTAAATCATTAAGTTCGGCATCAGACAATTTTCTCACCAATCTGCATTTATTTACGGCAATTTTATGATCATTTGCATCATATTTTGTTAAAGAGGCATATTCGGCAATCTCGGCCTCATAGACATCACAACCTTTTTTATACCATTCTAACACATTCTGAGTTAAATGAAAACCCTTTATGCATAACTGAGGATTATCTTCAATGGCATGCCAATTTCCTGGTCCATTTGCCGTTGGCAATGACCACAGCATATCTCCGCCATGACATGATTTTCCATTCACCAATATTTTATATAGTTTCTGATCAGGCGAAATGTTTGTATTGAGTTCAAAATTCATACTTTATTATCCTTGTTTTGAATATCCTCGTATCTCTTTCTTTCTTCTTCCGATAAATTCCAATCTTCCATACAATCAATAAATTCTTCTCTTTTCTTCCATAGATATTCTTCAAAAGAATCAAAGTTTGAAAATGGCGCGACTCTATCTGACCAGAGTTCATATGAAAATTCCGCTCCTGTGTCAAGATGCCTTGGACTTTGATACCAGATTTTCTTTCCACTCACGCAAATAAATTTTACCACATACCACTGCCTCGTGCCGGGTGGAGTCCATGAGCCCTGATATGGCCAATGTAGTATTTTATCACCAGGATTTAGATCATAAATCCAATCTGGCACACATGACTCCAAAATTTCTTTAATAAGATCTTCTTTTTTAACCATTGTTTATCTCCATGCATCTTTGTAATTATGCCCACAGTTCAGCACATAATTTAGATTATAAGCATCTTTTTCAGATTCTTCTAAAGCAAATCTCAATTTATGTTCAAGTTTTTCTTGAATTTCATTGTCGCTCAAACTATCATATTTCTTAATCAGCGCCAGAACTTCAGAAAGTCCAGAGAGTTTAATTTCCAGATTCGCCATCCAAAAATAATTTTTACCATTATTTAAGAAAATTTCACCTCTCAACACAGGTACATTTCTGACATCATCAAACGTGCCCAAAAATTCACGCTCTTCTGAATCTTCAATAGTTGATGTGGCTGTCCAATCAATTCCTACATCAAGATTGCTTAGAAAATCATTGAAACAAATCATCAAAAATAAAGCAACGGCCAGTACACCAATGATGCTGAAAATTCCTCTCAAAATATTGAAAATCATGATTTATTATGAAAATTAATTTAATGGAGAAATTATTTCTGACATTGCAGAATCATACTCTTTTTTAATGGCAATCAATGAATCATATTCAGATTGTTCAATAATTTTCATGGGTTTATGCTTATTCTCAATAACCACATCATCAACATTTAAAAATCCACATTTCAAAGCATCTTTAATTGATATTGTCCAAGAGTCTTCCTCAGAATAATATTTGACATTACCATCGCGGAAACTACTATAAAATATGGGTTTAACAATAATTTCTGCCAAAGTATAGCCGATAAGTGCATAATTTTGATTTTTATAAATAGGCATAATGTAATATCTTTTGTTCTCTGTGGCATCGACCAGAGCCAATCGAAACCTTTCCATACATTTCAGAGAAAGTCTGTATGTGTTGGTATCGCGATTTTGAAAAAGCCACATCAATCCAAAAACTGTGGAAAACATACCCACAACACAGAAAGATAATCTTACTAGATTTAAAAATTGGTCAGAAGTCATCATTTTAGTCTTTAATAGCTAAACGCATACTCTCCATTTGATCATCAATAATTTGTTTGAATTTTTCAAAATTTGGACCTGGCTCTGGAGAAGAAAGAGCAGTGTTCAGGCACTCAAACACATCAAGTTTCAGCAACATTTCTCCGATTTCAGTATCGCGAAGGTCATACTCATCTTCATCTTCCATAATTGACCAAAGTAATCCAAGATCATATTCCTTTCCATCAATATCAATATAAAAATCATAGACAGTGCGCGGTGCGAATCTTGATTTTCCAATCGGAAGATCGCTTGCCAAATCTAATGTCAATTGTTTCATAGATTTTTCTCCTTCTGTTGAGCATCATAAATCACATCTTCAATATCATAAATAGTGTTTTGCATATCGCAATAGATCCAAATCAATAATCCTACAACAACACCTACGGCGTAATTATTGTTAAAATGGTTAAGATTCAGCGCAACCAGCGCCACATACGCCCAATAAGCGAGTTTTGCAAATACAGCCCAGTCAAGGTCTGTTTTTCTCACAGCAATGCGCATAAATACCACATGCATTACAACTAGCAAAATCAAACAGGCAGAAAGATAAATATTCATATTCATGATTTATTATAGATTTTAATTTAGATGAGAAAAAATTAATTTTCCCTGTCGATAATTGCAAACAATACGATTAAAAATGCGAATGGACCCATTGTAATGTCGTCCGCCAGTGTGATGCCTTCGTCATTTGAATTAGGCAGATAGATTTTCTGAAGATATCTTGAGGTCAATCCACAAGCAATCCAGAGTATAATAACAATAATAAGTGTGATCATAATTTTCTTTTAATTTAATTCATCATCTCCAAATAATTCTTTAGAATATATGCGCCCAGTTCCACATCATAATTTGCGGTATGAAGCCTTTGCCTATCAACTTTCTTGCCAAAATAGATTGCCATATTTTCAATGGACAATGATTGATCCAGTGGCAATTTTCCGAGAGATTTAAGCGATGCCCCAAGCGATGTGAGTTCTATCACGGTTCTGTTTACATGATTTTGCCAAGATTCTTTGGCGATAGTGAATTTGCATATTTTATCAATATCCCCTTGAATATTGTTTCCAAATGGTGTGAGATGACCATATTTGGCATTCATTTTTTCAATCCATTGATAAATAATTGTTTTAGATTGCTTGTAGGTGATTGCAAGCTCATCATGAGATAATAGATCAATACCGTTGATTTTCATTGCCTCCGGCTCCACCAAATACTGTGATCTTCCATTGACGGGTTCTGGCTTTAAATCCATAGAAAGTTCATCACAGATTTTAAAGTTTTTATCCAACACGCACATATAGAGTGTGAGGATGCAGGAGTCCTCATGAAGTCCCGATAGTTCTAAATCAATTCCTAAAAAAGTCATATATTATTATAGGAATTATTTTTATCGGGAAATTATCAAACCTTAAGGAAGATAATTGATTTTGAAATTATAAAAATTGGCGCACTGCCACGGATTCGAACCGATATAAACTACAAACCAAACCATCTGCTATATTCAAATTATTGGTGCTAAATTAATTATAAACTTTATCAGATTGCGCGATCCTCAATTGTTTGTTTTCATTTAGTCATTTAATATGCTCTTTACAGCGGTCTTGTACCTCTCGCGAAGGCAGTGCATAGATGTGCGCGATTTTCCTTTTATTTTATTGGAACTTGGTCTAATTTTTTAATTCTACGGCAATATCTCTCAATTCTTTTCTAGCACAACATTGAATTCCCGCCATACAATAGGCAATTTTTAATGCATCATGACTTTGGCAAAGTTCTGATATATCTTCTTTTGTCCAACCTGTGGAATTTTGTGCAATAATAGTGAGAGACGTTGCTTCATATGGTAAAATATTAATCATTTTTCTCTATATAAAGCTTGTGCCTGAAGAATCTTTAAATCCAGTTCCTTCATTTGCAGCTCATGATTTCTGTTACATTCTAGCACATTACCAACCATTGGTACACCGAAAACCACAACAATAAATGCAATAAATGCAATTGCTGGCCATTTGTTATTATCCATTTTTTAACCTCCAAATACAGTCCAAAATTTTCAATACGATCACTAAACTAAGAAAGCAGCCAAAATAAACAATATATATCTTGGCTATTTTTTTAAATTTTTCTAATATAAGTTCTTGCCCTCTCAATCGTAATATCTTTGCTGTGATATAGGTTATGTTTATCGAAATATTTGCTCATTTCAATAAGATCATTAAATGTGTGCGCATAATCGATGTCAGTGTTTAAAGACATATCTTCCATACAATAAGATTTATATGGATATTGTGGAAGTGCCTTTTCAATTATATAAATATTTTTTGATGCCATTTATTCTACCTCTTCTAAAATCATTTCAAATTTATCATGGAATGTAGTTTGATAGATCCACTTATTATAGCCTATGCCATTTTTCCTATTTTCAGGATCTTGCACTAAAAGAGCAGTCGGATAACTATGCGGATCTATATAATTTTTAGTCTGCTTTGAAATATCAGAAACAATATCAAAGATACTCCAATAATATGCGTTATCTTTTTCCTGATGATTAAAACTCACTATTACGCCCTTTTTCTCTGTGGGAAATCCCTCCACCACATACTTAGGGTCTTTTGCCGTAAATTTAACATTATATTCTTTAAATTCAATACTCTCCAGAGCGTTGATTAACTTATCGGCATTTTCAAATCTCTGATATCGTGTATTTAAAAGACCACGGCTTCCAGGTTTAAACATTCCCCTTCCATCTAATCCCATCATTAAAGATTCGGCATTCACAAATACATTTATCAATCCCTTTCTAAAAGCCTCTGGGTGAATATCATTTAAATCTTCTTCTACATTGTCATCAAAAAGTGCATATTTGGGATAATTAAATGGATAATTAAATCTTTTCATATAGTCATTTTTTGTATGACCTGTAGTATTTTCTTCATATGGAAGATGATCATATGCATTATTCTCCAAATAATCAATTAATTTTTGAGTATTGGATGCTCTTTGCTCAATAGATTTTTGAATTTCACTTTGTGTGGACGGATCTGTATTAAAGTATAACATAAATGCATGAAAAATTTCGTTTTGTCGATTATAGCTATCCATATTAAACAACCTCCTCTATATCAATCCTATTTGTAAATTGTAAAAAATCTTCGCCATAAAAAACCTCATTTGCCACGATCCATTTATACTGGATTGAATCCCTATCAATATCAATCGGACCAGTATAAATTTCTATGAATTCTTTTTGGTGTTCTTCATTTTTAATTGTACCCACTGTCATTTTTTTATGACAAAAAGTTAGATTCTGCAACACATTTAGCACATATTCTTCGTTTTCAAAATAGCAGTTATATTGAAAAATAGGAATACCCTCATAATCGTCAGCCCAACGCCCTTCGTTGCCATCTCTAACCTGAACTAATAATGTTTCCGGTATCACATGTATTTGAAGAGACGTGACGCCGATATCAATATTTTTGTTGTAGGTGGCATAATAGCTGCCAGCTGAGTTTTTTACAAATTGCTCATTATCTAAATAATTCAGGAGGTTATGATAGTGCTGTTCACGATCTTTAATTGATCGTTTATATGCCTCTTGCTCATCCACATTCATTCCAAAATATTTTGTAAATTCATCAACCACAAGTTTTGATGACAGCATTTTATTCAAATTCATTTTTAATCCTCCAACTTCAATTCTTTAATTTCTTCATAGCTCAATCCAGTGGGAAATCTGCCATATGCCGCTGCAAATTTTGCTGCGGATGATGTAGATGCATATTCTGTAATGATAGGTTCAATAGGGCAGAATTCAGCAATATCTTCTGGATAAAAATTATGATCTTGCCCCACCATCTCACCGTTTACGAAAAGCGCGGCCCAATCTCCTACGCTATAGATTAAAATGTTGTTCATTGTGTTTCTCTTACCATCACAACCGTGTGACCATTATTTGTGGTGTAGGCAAAGTTCCAGCCGTTTGCGCCACATTCATTTAACTGGTCAATCGACACATCAAATCGATATATGGAGCCCTCTTTATGCTTTCCAAACAATTCAAATAAATTCATATTTTTTTTCATAATTGATTATCCTTTTTATTTTTATTGGGAAATTATCGTAGATAATTGATCCCTTTATTGGGAAAATTTATTTAATCTGCCACAATCACATCATCTCCATAATCTACCCATTTGGATTTATCATGAAAATTTTTATAAGATGAAAAAGTGAAATAAATATGTGGTTTTTCAGTGCTGTCACGAAAAACAATTTCATCAACTTTACACATATATTTCATCATATCTATCAATGATTTATCAAATAAACATAATTCATCAATTTTTTCTGGCGTGACATCCATTACTATATAGGGCAAAGAAGTTTTAATGCCGTTCTGGGCTTTCAGCCCCCTGATAGAAGAAATGATTTCAAACCAATTTTCCGCCACTGTCTCAATTTTCATACTTCATTATCTTTTTTATTTTTATTGAGAATTTATGAAATTTTAAAGAAATTTAAGTTTTTATCGAGAAATTTATCTACACTAAATCCGTGTAGTGTGCAAAAAGGCAATCACAATCAATTAGCCATTCTGTTTTATACATGCAATACTTCAACTTATTCCAGGTCGTGCCAATCAGCACCAAATCATAAAGATTATCTTTAATATCTTTAATTGACTTTGGTTTATAAAGTAAAACTTCTCCACAATTGCATAAGCCTGTGTAGTTGGAGAATTCATGATTTGTGTTGAGAATTGTGTATTTCATTGTTTGTCCTGTTGCTCTTTCCATCTTTTTTCCAATTCTTTTCTTTCTCTATCAAGTTTATTCTGGGCGCGGATTCCAATTTCAATTGCTTCATCTAATGGAAATCGATAGATTTTCTTAAAGTAATCAGTGCGATTTGATGAATGTCGTTCATATCGAGTACGAAGAGTTTTGCTGATACAGTGATGGTTTCCTTTCATGACAGCCCATGAATTAGAGCCACGATATTCTACGGTAATATTAAAACCATAATCATCATCAACATCCGGATTTTTAATGCTGTAACTTAAAGGAAATGCTTTAATTTTCTCCATTGTCTTTATTTTTCTCTCCATACATATCTTCAAGATATTCTCTATATTTTGACTCAAAGTTAAGTTTAGTTTGAAACGTGGCGCTCACTTGATCCAACGTGAATTCTTGGATAAATGCAACCATGCTGCTGTTGCGATCAGTATTATAATCGGAATCTGCAATCCATTCGTTTTCTCGCTCTGTGTCAGGAGTCCATGAATGACCGTTAACTGGTGTGGTGGCGCATTCCGTCGCTAATTCTTTCGTTGACCAAATTCCTGTGAGAGTCCAGCCATCATATGGGTAGTCGATGCCAGAAATCCAAACTTTAATATTATTATTCATTTTTTATCCTTAATATAAATTAAATTGTCACCATTATGAACCATATGATAGCCAGGAATTTCAGGTACTGTGTTCCTATTATATCCATATGCATATAATGCAAAAATTCCTATAGCCACACAAATCAATGAATTGATTATTTTTTTAATATTGTCTGATTGTTGTTGAGATAGTTTCATTTTAATAATCCCGTCTCATACTGCATCAAGTTAACGGGCCGCCCTTGCTTACGCATGGACTCCTCAAACGCCTCTCTCATTTGTTTTGAGTTCACTTCCATTTATCCTCCAAAAATTGATCTGCCATGATGTACGCCTTGTTGATATTCTTTTCCGTCAGTTCGCGATTGGAATACTTGCCTTCTTCAGAAAGCTTCGAAATATATTTATGCCGCTCGGGATTACTCAGAAGGGCATGAAGAATAACGAGCGCAACGATTCTTCTAATCACTTCTCTTCCTCCGCTACATGCCATTCGGTAGCGCAAACCACATCGCCAAATAATCGAAACTTAGACACATCAACACCGTCATGTTCCCAGAAGAGACCATGTAAAAATCTAACTGATTTTCCGTTAAGAACGCTGCAGGTCCACTTCACACCTGGATTAGCCATCATTGCCTCCAGCGCCTCATTAAATGTAAGGGAGGTAGTTTTGGGAGGAGTTAGGAGATTTGCGCCTGCCCTCCATGCGCAAAACAGTTCTGCTATGCGCCCATGAAATTCGGGATATTCTTCGTAAATTTCCTCGGGTTCGTATTCGGTGCAATGGCTTGATTTCATATACTCAGTGAATTGACTTCGCACATTAAGTTCCCATTCACTATACTCAATCGGTTCATAGTCTTCCATCATTATCTGCCAGTCGGTAGCGGTCAGGTCGCCTTGAAGTGGAATGTACGGGTCTTCTATTCCATCATTATCAACCATCCAATTTTTGATCCCAATAATAATTAGTTCTTTACCCCCGGCCCCACAAAAAGGTCAATTCTCAACCTGCGACACAATCTCAATTTCTTGCTCTTCCATTATTCATTACCTCTTTTTGATCTGTATATTTCTTTTTCTCTGTTTCAACGTTCACCGAGAAGCGAAGTTGTTTTTTGGCTGTCGCTACAATATAAGCGTCAATGGTTCGTTCCACAGCCTTTTCAACTTTATTCTTGAGCTCCACGAAATACTGTCCTGAATATCGCTCTTTAAAGCCGCAGCGCTCAATAATAATATTGGCAATGAAATCTTCCAGGTCGTATCCAAGCGATCCAAACTTCATCTTTTGAACCTCTTCTCGCACGACTTCGTGCAAAATTTCCTTGATGTCTGCACGAGTTAGATTCAACTCATTATGCACATAATTCTTGACGGCCTTGTATTCGCTCACTTTTCCCCTTCCCTCAACACCAGTACCCCATTCTCATTTGCCAATACTGAATAGCCACATAATTGGGCGTAGTCGATGACTTTTTGGCTCTGTGTGGGCATTGGGCGGGCGAGCCGTCCGCCTGCCTCAAACTCGTCGCCAGGAACTCTCCATCCAGCCGTGAGGACAGGACCCCATCCGCCACCCATAGTACAAAACTTCCAATCTTTTTCGCTTATTGCAGTTGGGCCTTCCACAACCTCATACCCTTCCGGTACAGGAGGCAGGGAAGGCTTGGAGATGGGACGGCAGTATTGCAGATCGTCAAAAGCATCCATTGGATCACCTTCTGCTGCTGTTGGTTGCCAATGATTAAAGTAGTCATTCCAAACAAGCCAATCCTCTTGTATGATTGCTTTTGGATCATAAGGCACCATCTCATACCCATCTTCAGGCTCTATTGGCTCTGGTTGAGGGATAGGGCGTAGGTAGTGGAAAGTCGGGCTCATTATGTAAGAGAAGTCTGTTGTCGTCCAGTCCTTACTGCCAGCAACACAATATTTCCAACCCACCTCGGCAACTTGACCATCCACGAACGGCACATACTCCCACTTAGTAGAATCAAAATCTGGGACTTCTATCTCTTGTAAAATCTTCATACACTATTATACTTTTTATTTTTGTTGGGAATTTTATCTTTCTAAAATTTCTCCACAATGTTTACAGATACTTTTCACATAAGTTTTTTTGGCCCTATGGCACTTTTTAGATTCAATAACATCTTCATCATCATCCATATACACATGGACTGGAAAATATTCCTCATCTACCTCGTCATAAAAATGTTCAAATTCATGCTGATCAACAGAATATCCACCAGCTCTTCTAGGCACACAGTAACTCATTTTTCTAATTCTCCATGCAAATAATTTGAATTCATTAGTTTGCCATCACGCTTTCGATAAAGATAAAAACACTTACACACAGCTCTCATATAAATAGTTAAAAAACTATCTGGCGCGATCCTATAAATTTCATTATCGCCTTTAATTTTAACCTCATCTCCAATTTTTAACTTTTTAGCATTTCTCAATGTCATACTTAAAGTCCTTCATTTGTTGATTCTTGCTCCTGCCATCACACAAAGCGCCACGATAAACATAACCGGACCACAGATTGGTGAAATCATTATGTAGGTTCCAATTGGTGTTTTTTCATAGCTATATTTATCGATCAATATATTTGAAAGAATTCCTGATATAATCCATAACAAAATTCCTAAGGCATTATTCATTTTTTCCTTTAGATTTTGGTTTAAACATAGGTCTAGAAAAAATATCTGAACATATACACAACGAAGCAATCAATATGATAGGGCCCATCGATGTAAGCAAGATGCTCTCGCCGACTTTAAAATAAGACTTATGATTTCCATATTCTTTTCTCATATCGCATTCCGCGAGCCAAACGCCATAAAATCCTGAGCCAAGCCATGCAAGGGCTCCTAAAATACAATACAAATAGATCATTTATTTTTTACCTCTCTCTGCATCATAACAGATTGGCCATTATTAAATGCAAATGCCACACTCCAGCCAGTTTTTCCATATTCATAAGTTTTCATTAATTTATTCTTTCTCCATTAATTTATTCTTTCTCCATTAATTTAAACGGAAATTCTGGCAATTCGGCTTTCATCCACCAACCAGTATCATACAATGCCGTATATATTGGGTCTGGCCCCCAGAACTCCTCTTTTCGTTTAGTATAAACACAAAGTTTGCCGGTATAATCTTTATCCACCTGCCTATATTCGACAGTACCGGCATCATCTCCATATTTATAGGCAAACCAATAATCTCCAGGAATTGTAGGTGGATTTTCTGACCAGGAATTTTTGCTCATGAGTTATTATCTAAAATATTTTTAATGAGAAATTTCTCAAGAAATCCAGAGAAAAATTTTATAGCAAACTATTCCTATAATTCCTGCCAATGAAAATCTCAAAGTATCATACACAGACTCTAAAACAAAGTATGGTTTGCGTTTAGGTCTGAGTATTTCTCCGGCCATGAGACAAAGAACCACAGAACATATAATTACAGCCACAATGAGCATTATAAAAATAATTCTAAGAGGATGATGCATAATTCACAGCAACAATCTGTTGACCTCTTTCCACATATCATCAAATCCATGATTTGGATTATGCAGCGCCTTATAAAAATCAGGATGTTCCGCCTGATATTTGGCGTACATACCTTTTTCATCATTGATATAATATGAAAATTTTGCGTTTGCAATCCTATCACATAGTTTCACAAAAGTAGAGAGCCTACATGATGCAATTTTAGGATAAGTTTTTTCAGAGCGTTCTTTGCGATTTTTACCTAATTCATTGGTCACATTGTAGATGATATCAGCAATTTTCTTGCCATCATTATCTTTGAAAAGTTCGTGATTTACAATTTTATTGTAGTAACCTACACCAAGATCCTCGACTAAATCGTGCCCGTCACAACTGCACAGCACAAAAAACTTTTCATCTTCTTTTTCAATTAGATATAGATACTGCTTGGCAACATTCATCACAGCATCAAGATGCAACTTATAAGGATAATCAGAGTATCTAGAGTTAGATTTTGCATGCTCTTCACACGACCAGTCATGAAATTTTTCCTGACGGGTTTTATCATATGCATTTGTGAGATTATATAGTTTCATGGTTTATTATCCTTTTTATTTTTAATGGGAAATTTTAAATCAAAATTTAGGAACAGCCATTTTAAATTCAGAACAATATATTAATGAATCTTTTATCGGCGCTTTGCGATCTTGCCAACAATCTTGATGAAATCAGCCTGTGGAAAGAAGCAAATATCATATCAGGAATAATGCGAAAATTGGCATTTGATCCAGATTATTTAAATGATGTGCTGGCAAATGATATTGATGCAAGCTATGTAGAAGGATTAAAATCCAAATCAGATAAAGAATTAAAGGATATGCTGCATCATCATCAAACATATCCATCATCTCAAGCAGAACTTATCTGCATTCAAAATGAAATTAAAGAGCGCACAACATCAAAGTCCAATAATTATAACTTGAAAATCCGGCAATGGATAAGCAAACTGAGCGATCCTCAATTGATATCTGAAACAATTAAGCATCGCACTAAAAATCCAATGGATAAATCTCCGATTTTAGATTTATTGAATCAAGAGATAGAAAAAAGAGAATTGGGAAGCAGCATGGCAATGCACAGTCCCTCATTTAATCCAACAGGCTATGCAGAAAACCTGCATAGCCAAATGAACGATCAAGAATATAATCAAAGTCATTTAAATAATGACCATTGATTATTGATTTGATTTTTTAATTCCAGTTCAATAATGAAGTTGTGAGACCGCTATAAGATTGACTCATCAAAATATTGCCTGTAGCACCACTGCTAATTTCATTAAATCCCTCCATTATGAGCAATGGAACAGTCGCCGTATAGCTCTGATAATAGTATCCGCCTGAATAGGTGTAGCTTCCCTGGGCTACAGCTGTAAAAGGAGTGTTGCTTGCGCTACCATCAATTGTGGAGAGGCCTGGGGTATTTGCCACGCCAATGCCAGTCATTACTTCTTCAACAATATCATCGGGGTTGCTGCTACTAAGAGACACTGATTCATGGCCGGTACGATTAGAAAGAACCAATTGAATTCGACTTGGCGGAGCAACTGTCCCCAAATATGTGAGAGTTAGCACCACGGATGGATAAAAATTTACAGTTCCACGACCAAGAGGTCCACTTGATCCATTAAATGTGATCCATTTTGCATTTGAAAAAGATCCAGAAAATGTTGAAGATGTATTGACGAGTGCAACTGTTGGGCGATATATTGTGGTGTATGGGCTGGTTGCATTGTATTGAGAGCCATCGGTAACCTGAGACACAGTTATCGAACTTCCAGCATATGGACCAATCGGATTGGCCGTTAGGGTGTATTGAGCCATTGACATGGCTGAAATCATGACGAGAAATATTAAACTAAGTAGCGTTTTAAACATACAATTATAATACTCACACGTTATGAAATATGTTTCTTATCTCTGTGATCTGCTTAATTCCATCAGCATTCCATTTTTAAAATCCTGATTCAAGAATAATGTTTTACCGGTGGCATGCTGATAAGCTTCTTCATACGCCATTGCGCGATAAGGTTCTGTCACACTTCTCTCACATTCCGTAACACGAACAAATCCCTTCATGCATCCATCAAAATCGCCACTGTTGCAAGCTCTCATTTCGCTAAATTCTAAATCACCTCTATGAATCTGCAGCCAGATGAGGTATGCCACCGGCAACATGCATGCAAGAGCAATCATCATGCGAACAATATAAGATCCAATCCGATCTAAAAACAGCTTAAATTTATTATAGCTGCTCAATAATTTCTTCTTAGAATCATTGTATCCATTTTTATAAGATTCTTTCTGCATTCTTTCGAATTTCGCATTCAAGGCCTCATAGGCACCAAGTTCGCCAATATCTGGAATCGATTTTAAAATATCAACAATTTCGTATTCTGTTTCTGCAATTTTTCACTCTCCATCATAATAATTCCTAAAAGCCTCTGTGAGATGATACCAAATATAATCCTTTAGCACCTCAGTATCGCTGAGCTCTTCAAAAGGCAAAATTGATGGATGCGTTTTAGAGGTATGATCATATTCTCCGCAGGTCCAGCCATCTTTAATAAGAGGCTCCATCCATAAATTATGCAGCGCCTCCGGTGTGCGGGATGGCTCTGAATAAATCTTTTTTACAGCGTTTTTTGCATTTTCTCGCTGAAATTCAGTAAGATTTTCCCAATTTTCCACCTTTGATCCATCCATTCTATTCAGATTGCAGGTGGCTGAATGAATAATTTTTGCTATTTCTTCTGATTTAAATTTCATTATCTAACTCACTCAATGGCAATGGCACATCAGCAGGATAAAACTTGAGAATTGCCCATTTTCCATCTACATATCCTTTAACTTTCACACCTAAAAGACCTTTGCTCCTAGCATCAAACATAGTTTCTTTTAATGTTGTAGGTTGGGCTGGTTTTTTATCCCAGATCCAATTTTCACATTTGCAACACGCATCAGCCTCGGTCTCTTCTTTAGAATGAAAGATGATAAAGCACCTACTCTCACGAGGCGTAGTTTCTAAATTGATGCTTGTGCCATAACATACCCAATAAGTATGAGATAATTTTTCAGATTCTGGCAATTCTAGCCATGATGGTTTTTCTTTTAAATTTATATTGTTCATAGATCTTTGATAATTTTTAATATTTCCTTCACTTGATTTTCAGTGGTAAATGGTCCGCCAATTCTTGAATCTCCAAGGTATGATCCTGGCGCGAAACTATGGATTACCTCGTTGTTGGTGATAGCACATAAATATCCATTATGATTTTCTACCTTTTCTGCAAAGAATTTAGATGAACCGGCATCCCAAATAAGGTTGCTTCCTGAATTCTGCACAGCCCATAGATATAATGTGGTGTCTAATTCATGGTCGGCAATCGGCTCAGCCGATTTTGATTTATTCTTAGTCGTTGCGACATAAATTCCAAGAGCCACCGACACAATAGATGCCAGCGCCCGCGCCCATAACACAATATTTATATTCATTTTATCTCCTTCATTACTCAGGAATCGCCACAATTCTAAAATTATCTGCCTTTAAAAACCAATAGTCCGCCTGGGCTTTAATTAATTGATAATCTTTTTCCTCATAGAGTCTGCTTGTCATTAAAGCATGCATGCCTATGCTTCTTAATTCATCAAAAATATACTCAATTGCGTAGCCGTCATTATTTTCCCTGGATTCATCAGGATCATCTTTAAATACATCATCAATGAATTTCATAGACAATTCATAATGATCTTCTCTTTCTAGAAGACTGGAATTACTCAGCACATTTTTCCATAGTGCAATCTTAAAATCATAATGATCAATCATTTGTTGATCAATCATTTGTAGGTCTGAATCATTCTCTCTCTTTTGAAAAAGATCCTTCATATATTCATGACGCTGTATCACTTTATTCAAATTATCATAGATATATTTATGAGCAACATCATATCCTTGATTAAATTCATTCTGTTCATTAAAAAAGAATTGAACATACACATCATAGCCTTTAACCACATAATTGTCCATTTATTTAACCTCTAAAAACTCATTCAAACCAACACAGTGACCATGCATCATTTAACAGTTTGATAAATTGATCAGCATTCTCTTCATTTTTTGAAAGATTGCCTTCTTCGCCGAAACTGATCATCTGCACATTATTCACAAATACACTCACTATCTCTCTATCATATCGTTTTTCAATATTGTTAACTTTATAAATAAACGTTAAGGTTTTCATTATTATTTCATTCTCCTTTTTCGAGTGTTGTAGCATCCACATAATTCGCAGTATCGATCTTGAATATAATGATTTGATGTGTGGGTATAGGTGCCTGGGCCATCATAATGATGTCTTATTGAATAATATTCGGGTTCTCCCCATTTTTCGTATTTATGGATTCCTATTCTACATAAAAATTTTCTCATATTATTCATTCTTTTTTCCGCGCCTATTTTTATTTTTTGCAATCCCCACACCTTTCAAAATTTTCGCGCCACCTTTAATGGCATCTAAAATCAACGGCTTCACATCATCTGGGAAAAAATCTCTGACACAATATTGTGGAATATCCTTAAATGCACAAGCCACAAACACAACCACGCCTTCAAATCTTGACAAAAATGTGCAAGACCAAACTGTGCCGTCGGTAAAGTGAATCTCATCGCCAGTAAAGACTTGAACATCATTATCATTCATAATCTGGTTTCATCTCCACAACCGTTCTCAAACTCCTCTTCCTCATCCTGAATTGCCTTTAATTCTTTATCCGCACGATCAATAATCCACTGAGCCATAGCCTTTTCCTGATATAATGATCCAAGCTGATAGCCATTGACCTGAGGGCTCCAAAAACGATTATTCACATACAGTGCGATATTTAAATGAATCAAATTCGCTAGATCCTCCGCATAAAGGTCTAAATCATGTCCGTAAATCTTATCCACAATATCCTTAGCCTCCCATCTCGCACCTTCATTTTTACAGAAACCATAGAGATTCTGTCGATCATAAGCGGATAGATCAAAATTAACATCCAATTCTTCCAGATCTAACTTGGTAGATAGATCCTTCATAGATTTATATAGTTCACAGTCTTTATTTACCTTGGCGATTTGAGCCCGCAAATGGAACAATGTAGACCAAGTATTTTCTAGTAACCCTAAAGTATCGGGATCGGGGTCGATTCCTGTGAGTTGCTTAAGCACTTTGAAAAAATCTACAGGATTAAACACTGAAACAGAGTCATCGCCGAAATTTCCCCAAGTGCCGTCACTCCACCATTCAACACCCGGATATCTTTCAGAGGTATATAGCTGATTATATCGGTTCTTTTGATAGTCTTTTTCCACAAAATTAAATCCGCAGATATTCAAAATTTCTGGCTTCATATCAGAATCTAGAATATTGGTGATATTCGATCCAGAATCATCAAAAAGATTTTTCTTACTCCATTCAAAAGCATCATGATGAATGAATGTGCCAGATAATGAAGAATTATTTAGTCCATCAATGTTAAAATGACTAGGATTATCAATAATATCATCAATATTCGCATTAAAATACTTTTCAATTGCCTCTACATTGGGTGTGCGAACAATATTTTCAAGCCGACCATAGCTATCCACATTTCCGAATACAGGACATGCGATTGGTGTGAAAACAGCAATTGGATAGATAAAGTGATTTCCGCCATAAGATGGTTTGCTGTTTTCATTTGAATAGATCAAGGGCACCCAGAGCGCTTTGTCCGAATACATCGAAACGCCGGTCAAATTACATGCTACATTAAAGCAACCCATATTTTAATTAATCTCCAATTTGGTGATGCAGTAGCCCCAGTCCCCAAGAATTAAAGTGTTAGGTGAATAGTCATCTTTAACCCATTCATCAATACTTTCGCCAGGAATATTTTCTGCCAAATCATCTTTCAAATGATTCTCGCAGAATTGTTTTGCATCATCAAGATTATCAAAAAATGGATAGAATGTGGGCATGCCGCCATTGCATTCAGGGGCTGAGAAGTAAGCTAGATATTTTGTCATAATGTATTATTGTTTTTGTTTTAGTTGGGAAATTTTACATAATTGTTTTAAGAAAAATGATTCCACACAATTATTTTTTTAAGAAAAATGATTCCACACAATTATTCGCTACAATGATTTACCGGTTTACGATGGCGGACTCCCTGCTTCCGGATCACTGCTATTGGAGTCGTTGCTTCGGCAGTGGCACGAGCTACGTGCGTGTGTGGAAAATGGGGTAAGATTTTTATCTTACCATACATTTAGAATTTGTACTCTTTCTTGATCTTCTGCTGATAATGAGGATTTTTGATCTTCAGGTGCCGATAGAGAATTTGTGACAATAATTTTTTCATAATAGGCGAGCAGTCTCGGGATTGCGTTTCCTGTGAAAACACCATGAAATATAAATAAATCCGCCTTTACAGAACTCGGTACACTCTTTCCAACATTTGTGAAAGAATTTCCGAAATCGCATAGATCATCAATTAACAATATTTTACCAACATTCTCTGGCAATTCTGGAATTTTATGACTGATAATATCTCCAGAGACCTGATCGCGATGTTTTTCGCATACATCAAACATTCCTCCCTCAGGAATTAAATGCGCGAATCTTTCGTATGCCGATTCATCAGGAAACACAATCATATCATAATTCCTTAAGGTATTAATATTGAAGTCTGGGTAATTCAATGAATAATCACTATGAATGGAATCAGGAAGTTTGCAATGAGGCGCAAGTACAGAGATTGTGGGGGAAGATAATTTTTTTGCATTATTGGAATTGTTGTGAATGAATAATGTAGTATCGCTCACACCATCAATCAATCTCTGAACATAATCCGCCACATTCGCCACCGCACATTCTCCTGCCTTATCCTTATCAGACCTCGCGCCATAGAGATAATTGATCCGCACATCCTGAAGATTATATTTCTTTAATGTGTAAATTGCTTGAAGAAATAAATCCAACGACACAGAATCGGGAATCGATGCAAGAATTTTCATTGCCTTTCTTGCTTCTGATTCCAGCATTTTAAACTGCATCTGACCATCAGGGAAAGAATTCTTTTCCCAGTGAAGAATATTGTTGTGTTTGTCTTTAATTGTTAACATAGTTTTTTAGCTCCCATGATCCATCAAGCCAGGACTCATAAATTTGACCACCTATCATTTTAGTGCTGCCTCCAAGCCAGTCTTGAATCACAAAACCAAACTCAAGTGCTTCTTTTTCTGTCACCCATTTGATTTCTTGAATCATATCATCTGCCTCGACGACCAAAATATAATCGCCCATTTTGTCAAATTTAAAAGGAACAGATTCAAATAAACGATAATCAGATCCATTTACAGACAATTTGCTTCGTCTTTTCCAATCAGCAGGCTTAGTGCCGTCATGAGTATAGTCAGAGCCATATTCATCATGCAGTGTATGAGTTACCGGATAATAATTCCAGCCTTCAGGTGGCTTATATGAATCTCTACTGTTAACGATATATTGTGTGATAATTTTCTTAATTTCTGGTGTTTTCATATTATGTTGTTAAGCCACACTCAGTTCATCTTCTACAATAATCCATTCATCGTAATACTCATCCTTATCAGGATCATTGCCGATGTTGATGAATTTATTTGCATTTTCATCATATTCCGCATCCTTCAAAACGGCTTCCACAGCCTCTTTAAGGTTTTTAGCCATTGCGAATTTGGCCCGAACTAAACTATTCGGGCAATCTTTGCTGATAATATAGAATTTATTGTGGTTCATTGTAAATGTTTTTATTTTTATTGGGAGATTTAATGAACTAAAACTGGATTTTCTTCAATCACAAAATATTCATCATAATAACTATTCATATTTGGATCATTGCCAATATAATTAAATGAATCTGTGGCAGGGTCATATTCCGCGTCATCCAGGGCTGATTCCACCGCTTCTTTCTTGCTTTTAGCAATGATATATTGCGCGTAAAAAACACTGCATGCCTCTCTACTGGGTCCATCATTGCTGATAATATAGAGTTTATAGTTGTCGAAGTTAATTGTGTTGTTGTTGGTATTGTCCATTGTTGTTGAGTAACTTGACGCGGAGATTGTGATGGTTTCAATATCGTTTGCGCCTTCGCGCCAAGTTTGTTAGTTGCGGGGATTGTAAAGGTTATATCCCTAGCGAGATATAACTATCTTAGAGGAATTTTTTAGCAACTGCTCGCACATCTGCGAAACTCTGCATCCTCATAATTTTGCCGTTCTCGTAAACAGTTTCCAATGCACCGCCTTGCTCTTCTTCTAACGACACGTCCTGCGTAAAGACATATTCTCCATCGACCAAATCCATTCTCAAAAATCCTTTCGCAGATTTCTTGCCTGAATTATCTGTCTTAGGGTCTTTAAAAACAGCCTTCCAGCGCTTGTCTGATCCATAGCCAGAGGCAACAGCAGTGCATTTAATAGCGATGCTGTGCGAGTCCCGCGTGGAATATTGATAGCTAAAGCTCCCCACGCCGAAAATTATGTTATTTGAAGAAAAGCCTTTCTTCATGAGGCCCTCCAAGATAGCCTCAGCATACTCCCTCTGTATAGAATCTCCGTAAATGGCAGAGATATGAGAGTCAAGATCAATATATCCCTTGCTGTTTACAGTGCCTCCAAAAATTTCGTACAAACATTGTACTAATCCTTTATTTTCAGGAGATCCATCAGGAGCCTCACTATCACCAATAATCATTTCAACCGGCGTCTTAGGAGAACTATCAGGTCTAATTACAAGTTTTCCATCTCGCGCTATAATCTGATTTTTAAACTCTGGAAGAATCACAGTAACAAGGTCCCAAAAATTGTAAGTGTCACTTACCATGGACACAATACCGGATGGATAGAGATCAAGAATACGCTTAACATACGCACGGTCTGAAGCCATCGTGTCGTTGGTATCTTCTGGAAGGTAGGCCGTCGCCACGGCATGCTCGCTTGCCGGGACTGATGTAGCGATCAATCCATTATCACCAGGATAATAATTCTTTACCCATTCAATAACAGGCAAGGTGTCTTCACCCTTAAATAAAACACAGTGTGCGGCTGCGCATTGCATTGCATCTTCGAGACCAGACATACCACGCATTTCAAATCCATGACACTGAAAATCTACAATCCAATCAATATCAGAGGTTAACTTATTATACTTTTCAACAATTTTACGATAATATAAAGCAGTGGTGGCTGATGTACATGTCTTCCAAACACTATCCGACATCCAGGTTTCGATCCATTGTGTAAACCAAAACAGATTATCATCAGTAGACATAAGGGTTGTGACAGGCGTGTTATGATTAACCACACTTCCTTCTGGGAGGGCTTTGATACGAATTGGGAGATATCCTAGTTGATGGAGGCTCCTCACTTGATTGTTATTAAAATCAGAAGGAGATCCAAAAAACTCTGTGTGAAATGAGTCATAATTTGCAACAGCCTCATCCTCGCTTAGATTGAAAAAGTTATTATTAAATTGGTCATTCAAATTTTGTAGAAAATATTGCATTCCAAAAAACATAAACTTGTCAACGCCAGGAAGCCGTGAACGACGTGGAGTAAAATTAGAATAGATGCCTGTGGTGCCCTCTGGGTACATGCCCCAATGAGACAACTTGTAGGCATCTGTAATGGCGAGCGGTGTTCGAATAAAATTTTTCATAGTTTTGTTTCCTTTGTCTTATTATACTTTTTATTTTTATTGGGAATTTCTAATTCTGTATAAAATTACAGATGGATAATTTAAAATATTGTTCAAGATGTAAATTAAACAAAAACATCAAGGAATTTACAAAAAATAAAGCAAGAAAAGACGGGCTTTGTGATTGGTGCGTTACCTGCAATAAAGAGGCGCGGAAAATATATAGTGAAAACAACAAAGAACAAATATTAGAACGAAATCGGCAGAAAAGATTAAATAATCTGGAATATCATAGAGAAAAAGATAGAAAAGATTATTACAAAAATTTGGAAAAATGCCAACAACAAAGTTTAAAGTATTACTATAAAAATAGAGAAAAACAGATTGAAAATAATCGAGAATATAAAAGAAAGAATAAAGAGATTCTTGCAGAAAAGAAAAAAGAATATGATAAAAACTATAGAGAAAGAAGAACTGAAATCATGAAACAGAGGCAAAAAACCGATATTCAATATAAATTAAAAACAGCCCTAAGAAGCAGGATTAATCGAGCGCTTAAGGCTCAGAAAGGGCTAAAATATGAAAAATCTTTGAACCTTATAGGATGCAGTATTGAATTTTTAAAACAACATATCGAATCGCAATTTGAGCCCTGGATGACATGGGAAAATCATGGATTTAGGGGTTGGCATATTGACCACATTAAACCATGTTTTCAATTTGATTTAACTGATCCAGCGCAACAAAAAGAATGTTTTCGCTACACCAATATGCGTCCACTTCATTGGAAAGAAAATATAACGAGGATTTATGATAAAAAACCTAGTTTAGAACCACATATGTCTTATGACCATATAGGCCCCCTTGCACCAGGAAAAACCAAAATTCCTACCTCACAACCCTAAACCTCACCACACAATCCCCCTGATAATTATTCTGATTTTTAAATCCTTTATTCTTAAAAGTTATAGAGTCATCGCTTCTCTTCAAATCTGCGAGGCTATAAGGCAATTCCTCCACATCAAATCGATTGATATTGATTGTTGCTCCATTGTACCAATCTCCTATGGTAATCTGCTGAGTGATATAGGCTGTGCCATTTCTATCAATTTCAAGATTCTGAGATGTATCGATTCCAAGGCTGATAATGAGGTTTCCTGGTGGAAGATTCTTATGTTCCTGATGACCGGCATTCCTCACTTGCAATGTGGTGAGAATCGGCAGATTTGCATCCACAATCAAATCATAGTTTGCATCAATATGCCTTAATCCATTTTCGCATCTATCGCATTTCTCACTAAATATTTTGCCCTTCCCTATACATGCATTGCATGGAGATGTTTGGTGCATAATAAATATGCCATTTTGCACAGTATTCAACCGCACACCTGCACCCTGGCAGGCATTGCAGAGCACCGCATTAAATCCGCCTTCGCCATTGCATTTATCACAGTACATTTTCTTGGTATAATGTATTGTATGAGTGGTGCCCTGTAGATAATCTTTAGGAGATAATGTGAGGGTGATATGCTCGTTTGTATTTTGCTGCGAACTAGAGGAAGAAGATTGCTGAAAAAAATCACTGAACATGTTGTCCATGTTGAATGGAAAGCCAAAATTAAAATCTCCAAATGGATTGCTCATTTGTTGATGAGGATCGGCGCTGCCGAAGCGATCATAATTGGATTTTTTTTCTGGATCACTCAACACCTCATATGCTTCATTGACCTGCTTAAATTTAGTTTCAGCATCGCTGTCTTTATTGATATCTGGATGATATTTTTTGGCTAAATTTCTATAAGCCTTTTTAATTTCATCATCATTTGCAGTTTTCGGTATTTCTAAAATTTCATAAAGATCCATATATTCTTATTTACTGTGATTTTAGGGTTTTAATTTCCTGTACAAATATATTATGAGCAAAAATTTTCCATGTGTTAATGCATGTAAACCATATCGAAAAATCGGCTATTATCTTCTGAAAGAAGATACACTTGAAAAAGGAGATTTGGCATCGTATTTTAAAGATTTCTTAACCCAAGCATATGTGGTGCCACGGGTTGGGACCACACCCTCGTCTTTGGTTGAAATGGATCAGGTATTTGTGCCTACCGTTACATTATCAGCAAAACCCTTCAACTTCAAAAAACAGCATGCATTTGCTGATTAAGAATTCATCAAAATTTTTTATCTTCTTTCTCAGCTCCTCCATCTTATTGACTTTTTCAAGTATTTAATACCTTTATAAGAATAATAGAAAAAAGTATCAAATAATAGAAGGTGAGCATAAAAACTTTGTATAACATTAATATATGAAGTTAACGGATTGGGCAAAAACACAAGGAATTACTTATAGATCTGCTTGGTCCATGTACAAGTCTGGTAAATTGCCAGAGGCATATAGGCTCCCATCGGGAGCCATAATTGTTCCAAATGATTTAAAAAAGAAAGAATATAATGTAATATATGCTAGAGTCAGCAGCTCTGAAAATAAATCAAATTTAGAATCTCAGGCAGATAGGATATCGAATTTCTGTATCGCTAAAGGATGGACAATCAATGAAACAATTAAAGAGTGTGGGTCAGGAATAAATGATTCAAGACCTAAACTACAAAAAATACTTAAAGATAAAAATGTTACCAGAATTGTTGTAGAACATAAAGATCGTTTAACTAGATTTGGTTTTGAATATATTAAAACTTTATTTAATGGAGAGATTGTTGTTATCAATGAATCAGAAAACAAGAAAGATGATCTGATTCAGGATTTTACCTCAATTATCACATCATTTTGTGAAAAAATTTATGGACAGAGAAGGTCTAAAAGAAAAACTGAGCAACTGATAAAGGAGCTTAAAAATGATTCGGTCAGTTAAAATAACAACCAAATATGCAAACAATTATAAACTGGATTTTCTAGCAAATTATCGTGCAGAATATTCCAATACAGTAAGAGAGATTGTTAATGATATTTGGAAAAATACCTATACAAACTCTGACAATTCTAAATTCAATTCTAAAAAATTCAACTATAAATTGGATTCCAACTTAGACAATGAATATTTAAAAAAGTTTGACTATGGCGTCTTCACTCAAAGACAGCTGCAGGCAGCTGGAACTCAGGCATCATCAATTATCCGGTCATGTACAACTAAATATCGAAGACAGAAGCATGTGTTGAAAACAATAATGAAAAAAGGTGAAGCATGCCGATATCTTCAGAAAATAATTGATCAATCTTCTATCTCCATGCCTGACTTTGACATTATCGAACCTCAGATTGACAATAGATTTTTTGATATTCAGGAAACAGAAGAAGAAGATTCGTATTTTGACGGTTTCATTCAGTTAAGATTATTTAAAGATCAGCTGCCAATAAGAATTCCGTTTAAAAAGCATAAGAAATATCAGGAATTTGAAAACAGCGGTCAGATAATGAATTCAATAAGAATCGGACACAACTATATAAGTTTAAGTTTTACATTACCTGATGTACCTAAGAAAAAACCAGAAGAGGGAATTAAGGTCGGAGCAGATCAGGGACTTACAACAGTATTGACGATGTCAGACGGTCAAACAACCATAAAAAACAATCATGGTCATAATCTATATTCAGTTATAGACATTTTAAATAGAAGAAAATACGGAAGCAAAGGCTTCCAAAGAGCTCAGACTCATAGAGAAAATATAGTAAATTGGAGCATCAACCAATTAAATTTCTCAGAAATTTCAGTGCTTAATCTTGAAGGTCTTTTCCAAATGAGAAAAGGCAAAACTCAGTCAAAGCAGCTAAACAGATTCACATATACTCTGATAAATCAGAAATTAGATTCGGTTTCCGAGAAAGAAGGTTTCTCTATCGTGAACATACCGAACTTTTTTCGTTCCCAGAGGTGCTCTGCACCACAGTGTGGATGGACTCAAAAATCTAACAGGAAAGGAAAGATGTTTGTCTGTAAGAAATGCGGAAATCGTATGGACTCAGACGGGAATGCCTCCCTCAATATGTTAGAAGACGAACTACCGTTCGTCCCCAAATGGGTGAGAGAAGAAAAGATTAACCGGAAAGGTTTCTATTGGAACAAAGATGGTTTTAGAGATTCTTCCGGGGAATATATAGTTCCCCGTGTCAAAAAAGATTCGATGGTAGAATGATTTTCTATCGGAGATACAACTATTCACATCTTCTATGATGGCATCTCTGCCGTAGAACTCAATATCTTTAATGAGGGATATGACTTTGTCTCCAATTTTAAAATTCATAATTCTCTCATATATTCTGGGCAATTCATTAATTTTTTAAGTTCATTTGCCGTAAATGCGTATCGATTTGATGATTTCCCAAATTTTACCACATGATCATGTACACTGCCATCGGTCAAAAGATTCACCAATACGCCAGGACCGTATTTTTTAAAAGCGCGTGTCCTAACTCTGACTTTGTCTCCAATTTTCATTTTAATTCTTTAAAATATTCTGGACAATTCATTAATTTTTTAAGTTCCCACAGGCCAAAATTATGTTCATGTGGAGATTTATCAAGTTTTAGCCAATAGTCAGATGGCATTTTAGTCCTATCAATATCTGTGATAATGCCAACTCTGCAAAACCAGTGGTAACCAACAACTCTCGCTCTATCTCCAATTTTTAATTCTTTCATAATTCTTTCATGTATTCTGGATAATCTATGAGTTTTTTTTATTTCATGTGCTCCAAATATAAATGATTTTGAAGAATCGTCAATCTTTACCACATAATTATATTTTAGATTTCCGGACAAAATTGCTTTTAACATACCTATCCTGATTGTCTTTCCGGTCCTAACTCTGACCTTATCTCCAATTTTCATTTTGGTTCTTTCATGTATTTTGGCATATTTATAGGAATGATTGTTTTTACATCCCAGTTACAACAGTGGTATGTGAATGCCTTAAGCTGCACAGCGCATATAACACCATCATCAGATAAAAAAATTAATTTGCCTCTTTGATTGATACTAATAACCCACACATATGAGCCCGTTTTCAGCAATGGCGAATCCATATTTAGTATCGATCAGGAAATCGCCACTTCACAGGCGCTTTATTCGTGTAGATAATCTGTGAATCATAGTTCCAGGGGGAGCAAATATCACAGGGGCAGCTAATCATATGATGGCATGGCTGACCGTTCTTTTTTACACCTGTGCCGTGACATTGTGTGCAGTTATTATGCAAACAATTTGATTTAGAATTACGATTTTTGTTGCCAATAATTGGTTGATTAATTCTCATACATTCTCCTATTTCTACTTCATTGAAACTCGAAAATAATCTTTGCAGATATTATAGTTGAGCTCTTCGCCCAATTCTTCTTCAATTAAATGAAGCCTTCTACAAAGCATTACATTCTTAGAGTTTGATATTTTGATGTTGGAATTATGAATTTGCTCATATATTCCCATGGCTTCCGCCATTAATTCATATTTAGTCATTTTTGATCTCCTATTTTATTTTGATCGCCATTGACCTATATTTATTGTTACTGCGTATGTTCCATATTTGTTTCATTTTCTGAAAAAAATTCATTATCATAGAGAATATCATAATAACCTTTCTTAATTGCTTCCTGCTTCAATCGCCATTCCTTGCTTCTTTGCGCCGCAATTAATCTTCGCTCTGGAGTATCACGATACTTAGCTAAGTATTCATATACTTTTTCTTTATTCTGTTCAAAACGCTTTTTATTCGCCCTTTTATAGGCAGTCCTGCCTATCTCACTTTGCTGATATCTTTTGAGAATATTTTTACCTTTTTCGGCGCTTCTCCAGGCACGACTAACTTTATTTCTATGTTCTCTCACCAACAATTTTTGATCATCAGAAAGTGCGCTCATGCCTAATTTTCTAGACAGACTCAGCGCCTCAGACAAGTTTTTTTCTAGTTTTCTTTTCATATGGATATTATGCAAATTATTTTTATCGGGAAAATCTCAGACCTTTATTTTTAAATCATTAATTTTAAGATTCATAAAAATAATTCGGACAATCCATTAAGTGATAAAGATCTTTCATATGCACTTCAGCAAATTCTAAATCTAGTGTTTTTGAGGATTCTGGAAAAAGTCTAATTATCGCTATATTGCCAAAAAATTGATGTATTTGCCCGCCCAAACACGACTTCGCTCCATAGCCATATTTTACTTTATCTCCAATTTCAAACTTTTTAATTACAATTATCATCAAAATATTCCGGCTTTACACAGACTTTGCGGATTTCAGAAAAATGAAATCCCCAGGCACCGTTGTCGATGTCTTGTTCTTGATTGCTAAATGAAATACTATAATAACCTGTCTTATATATGTTCTCAACCAATCCTACGAGGGCTTTAAATCTATCCGATGATCTTATTGCCACTAAATCTCCAACTTTAAATTTCATTCTTTCATATACTCCGGTTTTTCTATAAAATATCTAAAATCAGTGTCAAACAGTGATTCAATCGCGAATTCATGGTTTTTATGGCCAAGTGGCGATTTGATCACAATTAAATGTGAATCACATCTTTTTAAAATGGTATTGTTCCATTTATAATTATTGGCCCTGGTTATTCTCACGATCTTATGATTTTTAATATCTTTGGCTTTCATTGATTTCATTGAAATACTCCGGACAATTTATGACATGTGTAAGCTTATAATATTCAATACTAAATAATTTACCTTCAAGATCAAATCCTGTATCTTTCTTAAGCAGTTTATGTGAACTAAAATCCATTCTCACAGTGGCGGATGTGGTATAAAGATTCTCAATCACGCCACTATATTGTGACAACAAGCCTCGCCACTTCACATAATCTCCTACTTTAAATTTAAAATTGCTCATAGTTCTTTAAAATATTCTGGGGATTTTCTTACTAATCTTAGTCTATGATTATTATTATTAATATCAAATGCTATTGTATCACGGTACGGATAGTAAATTGATGACAACGGATCTAAAAGTTTTACAAATATGTATTCGGAATTGATCACATTCACTTCGCCTATATTAAATTCATATGAACTTAAAAAATATACTTTGTCTCCTACTTGAAAATTGCTCATAATGTTTAATCATTAAATTTTGGTGATAGGTCATAGCTTGATTTTCTAAGCAGTTTATAAGAATCATCAAAAATACGGTATCCCGAAAGCACCTCTGGCTCATATATGCTCACATTAAGCTTTGCCATGATGTCTCTATTTCTTAGAAAATAATCATAAAACAATGCACCGAAACTCACATCATCAGGTTTCCGAATCAATGCCTCTTTAAAGAATAAATCCCATTCCTTTTCCGCATCAATTTTTTTTGCTCTGCCCGCAGCCTGATATGGCAGCACCACATAATAATGAATATTTTTAGTGGAATCATAAATTCGCCAAAATTCATCGTTAGAACCTGGTTCACCAAGAATAATATGTAGACATGTATTGATGCCTGCCTCGGTGAGAATATTAATGCCTTTTGTCCATACCTTTTTCAAATGAGGATGACATGAAATAGCCGCTCCGCCTGAATATTTTATAGTTGCATCCACAACCCTATCTGATAAATGCATGGCATTGGTGGTATAGTTTGGCATTATTTGGAGGTCATATGTGGTTTTTAAAATCTCTGGAAAATCTGGGTGCATTGTTGGCTCACCAGCGCCCCCTATCGCGATTTGTGTAGGTCTATGGTTTAAACTTATAATTCCGAAATAATCTTGAATTTTTTCCACTACATTATCAAAGTTAATTCCAGTTTTTAATGCAGATACATAGCACCACGAGCAATTCGCTAGGCAGATTGTATTTATGGCCCAATCCTCAATCTCAGGATATCTCAATGGTAAAATTGGTTTAGATGGATCAATGGCAAATCTCAATGTTTTGCCATTATTAAAAATCGCATGATAATTTTCTTCTTCAAATCTTCTTTGCCTAAGCATTTTAAAAACCTCCTAATTCAATTCCATTAAGATCTCTCACAATATTGCCAAAATCCTCTGAATCCTGACACCATGCCCTCACATATAGAAAAGGCATAAATTTATCCTGAATCTCTTTTTCATTATCTGATATGAAAACCTTCAGTGTATCAAGATTGATGCTGTCTTGAAGTTCATAGGCATTATTAAGTGCAGTCCAGCCTGAGACTGCGGGTCTAATCTCCACAGGTTCAACATCGCACTCAACATCAATGATTTTAAACAATTTTTTTGCCACACTAATCCCTGCCGCTAATGCTAAATCAATCATCTGACTCACATCAGCAATGAGTGTGATGTTGATATCATCAGGCTCTGCCTCTGTTGATTTATAGAGATTGCAGATCACATCAATAATCTCAGCCTCAGTCTTGGAGTTGGTAACCATAAACAGTTCACTGCTGGAGTTAGTGATAATCCCAGCAAATGAATGAAACTTAATGGCATAGCTTCGATTTTGATTTTTATTATCCAAGATGGTACCTCACGCCATTTAATTGAGATTCTAGAATATCAAACAATTCATATGGAATCGAATTGTCTGATTCGCTTTCAATCAATGTGATGGTGCCAAAATGATTTTCTAGATTATTATCTTTAATCCAATTCACAATCTCTTCAATTGCAAATTGAAGTTTGGTGACTTGTATTCGATAATAAACTTCCCAATCCATATCTTTTGGTTTGTTGTAATCGCGGATGTAGTTAAATTTTGGATATCCACCGGCTTTGTCAACAACATTATCTCCTATAAATTTGCTGAGCAATTCATTCACACTATATTGATCTAGATAATCATCAAGATCATTTAAAACCTGTGTAAAACCATCGACGCCCTGTAAGACCCTGATATTCCCCACACCATGATCTCCTGTGACCTGTGCCAATAATCCAAGCATCTCTCGAATATCCTGCTCGGTTTTTTGAGTATTACAGACAAAAAGTTCACTGCTGGAATTAGTGATAATATCAGCAGATGAGTGAATTGGTAAAATTAGTAATTGTTTCATTGATTATTTTAATAATTGATTGTAGATTTCTAAAAGCTGTCGATAGGTGGTAAGGTCACCATATTCATGAGATTCTTGAATGATTTTATATAATGACTCCACACTCTGTGGAGTAGGTGTATTGCTGCAAACAACTCTATACACCGTATCCACAAAGTACTCAATGCCACAAACCATCATATAATGACGATCATTAATCATAGAGTCCTGCCATTCATGACCGTCTGCCCTTTTGCCATTGTCGAATTGTTTGCTTACATAATCCTGATAGTTGGCAACATCACAGAGCACACTATGATGCCCCATACAGGCTGTTCGATGAATTTTGCCATTTGGCTCAATTACAGCATTTGCATTAAATCTTTTAACTAATTCCATAGATTTCACATAAAATGTCTTCAATTTTTGAGATGTTGGGTTTCATATTCCTTTTGCTTTCTGGAAGGCTATCAAAAAATTTATGAAGATCTTTAATTTTTTGCTCAAGTTCATCAAGATGTGTTTGAATGAATCCGCATGTAATGGTTGATGGGTCCATCAGTTTAATCTCCATCAATTCATCATGAAGTTCTGGAGAATAATCGCTGATTACAGGACAGAAATCGCCTGTCTCAAGGAGCTGCATGCATTGACTGAAAATTCGATATCCAGCACAGCAGCTTTTCGGCACCCTACGGAGATGATTTAATTCCCAGACTCCATCAATTTCTAACTGAGAATATCCGGTATATTGTTTCATCTCATATTTTGGAATGCCCAGAAGTGGCATGTTGGGATCATAATACATTTTATATTGATAATCTTTAAAATCATGACTGGCCTTTCTCAAATAGCGCTTCAATTGCGCCTCAATATAACCAGCATGAGCCATCAGAATTTTTCTTGAGTCCAAAGATAACGGCATCATTTTACGAATCTGTTCTGAATGTTCAAGATTTTTATCATATAATGGGCTTTTGATAACCTCATACATTGTGGGGTTGCCTTTGCATAAATGTTCACAAAATGAAGCAATAGACCATGATTCCACATCTTCATCATTTTTATTCTCAATTTTTCTTTCCTGATTTTTAAAAGGAGAAAGAATGCTTTTTAATGATGGTTTAAAAATATAGCGATAATCAAAGTCTGAAATCCCCTCTACATGTAGACCATGAGAGCGACTTCCTACAACAGTTTTGTAGATAATTTCTTGATTTTTCATACACTATTATAGTTTTTATTTTTATCGGGAAAAATCTTCTTTAATTTTCCTTGCGATAATCTGAGCCAGAATTGGTGGCACAGCATTTCCTATCATTTTATAACCATCTCTAATATTTTTGTAAACAATCTTATAATTATCTGGAAAGGATTGAATTCTGGCACATTCTCTCACAGTGAGTCTGCGATAATTTCCTGGCGCGAATTCAAAGTTATCGCCGTGTTTGATCATCTTTGGAGATGATGGGTGGAATGGAATAAATCTGCTTGATGCAAGAATAGTGAAAGATGGCTCGTTCCAACCCCTCACACGCTGCCTCGACATAAATATTGGCGAATATCCATCATCAATATATTCATGATTATTCACATTAAATTCAAGGTTTTCTAAATCCCCCATTACATCTCTCAAGTTTTTTCTTTCATTCATTGGCTCTGGAAAAATGAAAGTCTTATTTAAATCATTCCTATACGCCACAATAATCACTCGTTCTCTTTCTTGAGCAATGCCATAATCCGCACAGTTAATTAGCCGGTACGACACATTATATCCAATATTTTCAATAGATTTTAGCATCATAGAAAAAGTGTCAGAATTTCTAGGAGATAATAGCCCTTTCACATTCTCAGAAACCACAAATTTTGGCTTAATATGCTCAATAATTTTTAGATAATCATAAAACAATTTTCCTCTTGGATCTTCTATACCTCTCTTAGCGCCTGCGGCGCTGTAGCTCTGACATGGAAAACCGCCAAGAATACCATCAGAATTTGGAATATCAGATAGAGGAATTTTTGAAATTGACCTAGTATCGAGAATAGTATCAGGAAAATTTGCTTTAAAAGATTCTGCAATATTTTTGCTGAATTCATTGGCATATATGGTAGAAAAGCCCTCATTATGAAAGCCCTTATCCATGCCACCTATTCCGCAGAAAAAAGAATTTAAAGTCATAAAGTTATTTGAGTAGACTCATAGCGATAATCTCCAACAGATGTAGAAGTGCCTCGCTGATACAGCAATGGCGTTGTTTCGCTGATTATCCAGTTTGGAATTTCGCTCACCCCCTGTACATATGCAAGCGGCGATCCATAAGTTTTAAAGCACCAATCCTGAACTTTGCACAATGCAATATCTTTATAGCCAGCCACTTTAATCAGATGGCTCTTATAATATCCGCGACCTTCTGTGAGATCCGGGCCTGCGGTAACCAAGTAGTAATTCCAAACAATCTTCTCATATTTTTCGCAGTCTTCTTCATTATAAAAGACTGCGCCGTCATCGGCAATATATTTTCTAATTTCTACTGTACTAATTCTCATAAATCTTATCCATATTTTGGTCGATATTCATTTTCTGTAATAAATATATTTCTTTTCTTATACTCAATGTTTCTCTTATCTGCCAATTGCTCAAATAATTCCACATTCATATCATACATTCGCGCCACAATATCCATCCATTCTCTCACGAAATATGGACCATGACTGTCCTCAGAGACATTTTTACAACCGATTACGGCATGTGCCATTTCATGCAATGTCGTTGGTGTGGTGAGCCCCCAATAGGGATTATAGTAAATTGCATGCTCTAATTTTTTGTAGTAGCAAAATCCAGAATCTTTTCTTGTAAGTTTAAACGTCGGACATGGAATATTAAATGCCTTAGAAATTCTACTCATTAAATCTTTGCATCCATCTTCGCCTAGATAATCATCTGAATCCTGCATTCCCACAATAGTGGCTAAGGCAATCTTTTCATAGTTATAGAATTCTTTGTCTTTTTTAGAAATGTACATAATTTAATCATAACCAAATCGAATCAAATGAATAATCTTCATCAATTAATTCTAATCTATATTTTTTGATAATAATATTGCCTTTTGGTTCTTTACCACCATTAAATCGCCAGCGTTGCCTATGTTTTAGGGCGAAATCGACATCCGAATCCGTGAGATATTCGCCAATTATCTTAGTGTAGTCGCCACCATCAGTTTCAATGACATCATATAGAAATCGATCATCTGTGTCCATTTTAATTCCTCTGCTTCAATGATGGCGATGAATGAAGTGGCACATTTCCCGCTGCCTCATATCCTTTACTGAACCCCGCGCCCGATCCCACAACACCAGAATAAGACGATGCACGAAGTTTAATTCCCACAGTGGCGTAATATTCTTTAATTTCCTTTTGTGCCTCATCATAGATATTCTTTACCACAATACTTTTGCTATCAGATTCGCCAATCGCTTTCACATGATCTTGTTGAATAAGATTCATTTCCTGTTTAAGCCGTTCTGCAATTCTAGAAGCCATTCCAAGCCGAAATGCATTGAGATATTTCTTTCCATGCTCAAATCCTTTATAGTGTTTGAGTGCTTCCTTTGCTTCAGTCTCTACGACATCGGACAGGAATCCATATACAATCTTCACCGCACTCACATTAGTGGGCTTGCCTACCAGGACATGGCATGTCTCACGATATCCATGTGAAAGATAAATCTGACAAAAATGAGCCTTGGCAATGGCCTGAAGAAGATTTGTCTTCCATACAGGCATTGACCGTTGTTCATTTGGAATTCTTTCCTGATCAATATTTTCCACCGGATTTGCAATTTTATCAAACTCAGTGATATCAAGATTATATTTGGCGAGAAGTCGCATCACATGGGCGGAGGCATTCGCAGCTTCATTTTCAGTAGCACCGCGATGATCTTTGAGATTCATCAATGCTGTGATTTTATTGATTGTTGATTGGTCAATTGTTTGAGTATTGTTCATAATTAATCGTCATGCTCACTGTGTCGGTCGTCGTAACATTCTAGACAAAAATAATCTGTACATTCATCGCAATATGCACTGCTGTATTCATCTAAAATCTTGCCACAGTCCGGACAGGTCATTTTTTGTTGTGTCATGTAATATTATCTCTTTTATTTTTATTGGGAAATTTCATATATTCAGGACATTTAGGTGGTTTTATAATTCTATAGTATTCTTTTTTTGAATATTGCACATCATCAATATAATATTCCATGGTTCTATCTTCATAAATAGTAGCAGGACCATCAGTGCGATGGATTTTATCATTTAGATAATAGATCGTATATACTGATGTGACTTCTTTTCTATCGTAGTTCATATTCTTTCATATATTCTGGACATTTCACATGCATAATTGGCTCAACCTCATCTGCATAAATCCATGCCTCCATCTTTCCAGGAAGACTTTTCCAAATATCTTTATTAAATTTAACATAAAAACAGCCAGATTTGTGATCTAAAATTTTACCTCTTACATATCTGACTCCCTGGAAATATCGGCAATAATCTCCAATTTTTAAAGGTAATTCTTCCATTTTTGTATAAATATATATTAAGCAATGCCAATTTATCAATATGGATTTACAACTGTAACAACAGGATCTACCGCGCCAGGTGGTTCAAATTTAAATAATCAAACTGTAGGGGTTTTTGGCGATTGGTCCAATCCATCTTATTGGTTGGTGCCTGGTGGGAATGGAACAATTGCTACAATTCCTCAAAACCCAGGAAGAACGGGTTGGAGCACATTGCTGATTGCCACTGCTCCCACGGGACCCCTTATTCCCACAAATCAAAAAATTACCGGTTTATTTTTTTATCAAACTGGAAATGGCATTGGCCAGCCCACTGATATTGACAGCGGATTTTTATCTAACGTATGTGCTGTAGCAATCAATGGTTCTTATAATGGATATGTATATACTGGACCCATAATAAATTCTGTATATAATGTTGGTGCAATAGACGCCGGTAGTATTCCTTATACAGGTCCTCCGTTTGTGGGTGGCGCTACAAGTTTATTTGGGTGGTCATCTATTACTTCACAAAATGTTTTCAACATATCGCTTGCAGTTCAATGGAATGATCGGATGTTTCAGATTTATGCAGACAATGGCCCTGCAACCTTTAATTTGGCAGCAGAAAATCTTTTAATGTATGTCACAACAGCATTTGCGGTGCCTGTAATGCCACGAAGAAAATATATGGTAAGTTTAGTAGATCAATTGCCGTAACTTATTACGGCAATTGAGGATCAACTTCCATAATGACACTATAGAAGTTAAAGGACCAAATTATAAAAAATAATTCTCTAATTAAACTTAAACTCATTCATATTTAGATTTTTAATCTTGTTGAAATTATATTCAGTGTAGCGCTTTGTGCAATATTTGCACTCCAGCAATCCGCCGTTGCTGTTTCGATGATAAAAACGCATCATGGAATTTTTATCCAGCCAAATAAATTCATGAATTCCTATTTTACACAACAATTTTCTCACAACAATCCTCTATCTTCCAATTCCAATGTAACCGCCAGACTGCATATACCATCTTTACAATCGGCACAATTTTCATGTTTTTGGCTACACACATATTCCAGATCGGAGTCTAGATAATCCAACAAAATTTTACTTGACATTTTAGAAATTATAATCAAATTTTATATGCCTCAATTCTAAAAATTTTGCCATCTTTAATATCAATAAGATCAATCACCTGGATAGCGCTGTGTTGAACGCCATTGTCCACAACATCAATAAAAATATTTACAGCATAAGATCCAGGATTATATGAACATTCATAAACAGCAAGCTGGCTGACGTGTAAAGTCATTACACTGTCGAAAATTTCTTGATTTGCCTTCAGCACAGCATCCTTGCCTTTAGTAAGCGGAATGTTCCAATCTCTTAGTGTCACGGAGTCATGAAACAGATCTGAAAGCTTATCCAAATCTTTATTTGAAAATGCTGTAAAATATTCGTTTAACAATGGTATCATTTTATTTATTATTTTCCTCTTTTATTTTCTCATATAAATTGGCTGATGTTTGATTTTTTGCAGCCTATTTAAAATTTCTTGTGTTCTGCTGGGACAGAGCGTATATCCAAATATTTTTATTTGAAGATCTTCTGGAAGAATTTCTTTAAATCTTGCGTACCACAGGCACCAGTATGAATCTGGATCAGTGCAGTCAAGTGCCGATCTTTGCACAATCATATTGCCTCTCTTCACCCATTGACTTGCTTTGATATGTGTGTTTTCTACTTCTACTTCTGTCGGTATCATTTATTTTGTAGCTCATTAAAATATTCTGGACAATTTTCGGTCACTAATCTTAGCAAAGAAACCTGCGAATGGAACGCTTTACCCACATCTTCTGGTCTTAGCGGACTTTTAATTATGACATATACATCATAATTGGCTTTTTGAGCAATTGTGCCCATCCATCCTTCACCGCAATTACCGATAATTTTAACCGTTTGACCTATCTTTATGTCTTTGTTTGTCATTTCATATATTCTGGACAATTTATTGTAATTAATTGCCCAATTACAGCAATTCTTTTGACCGCCTTATAGACGTTTCCTTTTATGATGTACTTGTCTCTGGACTTAACAACCATGAAAAGATTTGCCGAAACTCCCTTAACCAGTGTGCCAATCCATGTTTTATCTTCACAGTCGGTAATGCAAGCCATTTGACCAACTTTTATGTCATAGATGTCTATAGTCATTAAATCCTATTCAGCCCTTTTATTGCGCCATTCATGGTTTTATAGGTTCCATAGGTCTTTTTCTCAACCCTGCCCTTATTCTCACCTACCCACACAAACTTTCTTATTTTATGAGTAGGGCGAGAATTATAGTGAATTGTCTCAATGAAATAGGCGAATTTTCCTTTTTCTCCCTTAATTTCACTGATAGTAGAGTTGAAGAATCGTAGAGTATTGGAGTCAAAGTAATTGTCTCCATTTTTATTGTTTGCTGTTTTTAAGTCCTGTAGAGTAATCATAATACATTATGATTTTTATTTTTAATGGGAAATTTCTAAAGAAGCGTACCGATTGCTGTGTAGTTGTTTTTAAGTTCAAACTCTACAACATCGCCTGATTTCACATTCTTAAAGAAATAATCCATCTTAATTTTCACATTGTTGTATTGATCAGAAGTATAAAGGCGCTCATCCATTGAACTTACACCATTATCATCATATGCCTCAATTGCGACCTTATATGAATCAATTGCGGTCATCTTTACCTGATGACCAGGGCACACACCAAGTTCTTCGCAAAATTCTGTGCTGAGTCGAATTTTAAGTTCTGAATTTACAGTAAATGGAAAGGTCTTTGGAGTCGCTGGCGCGGGAGTTTGAGTCGCAAAATTCCCAGTTTTCAGTGAACTCTGTAGAAGGTTCTGATCATAATTCTCTGGGTCATTATCTTCATGGAAATAAAGCCAGGCACTGTTCATACCAAAATTTTTGCTTACACGGTTATACTGCGCCTCATCAAGCATCAAGGTATGTACGATATCCTTTACATTGTTGTTGAAGGCCCAATGCCCCTGATATCTCAATGCCAATGTGACATCATATGCTGTGAATGTTTGCTTATTGGTGATAAGCTGTTGAAGAATTGTTTCAATTAGTGTGTTCATATTATTGTTGTTTCCTTTATTGTTGTTATTGTATGAGATTCATAGTTAGATTATCTAGATAGATGTTTTCTTCTATCACGTCTCTCAAATCATCGATGCCAATTTCTTTAATCTCTTTTTCATCATAATATGAATCAAAGGTTAATGCGAGTGTGTAAGTGCGCTTCGTTGGATTTACATGACGTTTGAGGAAATCCATAAAATCATTAAAATCATTATTGTCATAATAATTTGAGTAGCAATAAATAACATCCTCGTTCTCAGTTTCATCAGTGGCTATGAATTCTACAACGCCTGTGTCTTTAATTGTAACAATCAGGCTTAAATTATTATGCGCTTTAGAATAAACTTTTAAACCGTCTTCATCACTTGTGAAGTTAAAGCCATTATTCATCAAAAATTGAGTGAGTGTGTTTGAGTTGCGTGTGTTCATAATTGTTATTATATTTTTTATTTTTGTTGAGAAAATCTTATTCAATAAATTTAGGCAAATTCAACCAAATACTTAAGATTAGCCTGAAATGTATTTCTTACCACAATCTCATCATTTTGTACGCCAGATCTTCCAGCCTTAGCCCAAAAGGAGTCATATCCATTTGGAATTACCTGTTGGCTGTATCCGGGCACATAATAGTTGCCCAGCGCCACATCAGCAATAAACAAGAAACAATTGTTGTCCTTGGCCTTGTTGTCCCAATATCCATATGAATAGTTGAGACTTTTGGTGGATTGATTTGCGAAATATGTGTAGTTTCCAAAATTTCTTCCGCATACATGACCTGCATTTGATGGTGGAACCATAAGGCCCTTATGAAGAATACTTAAAATATTGGAAATTCTGCTACCATGAAACAATTCAAAAATATTTCCTAGTGTTTTGCCCTTTTCCTCATATGCTCGCTTCATGCTGCCGATTTCAATCTCATAAATCTTTTTCACATCAAGATTATAGGTGGCATGCATGCGCTGCCTTGTGGAGTAATGGCTGTTGCGAATCCTATCAATAATTCCAAGATCTTCCACGGTGTGGAGTTTCACGTCAAAAACTTTCTCAGTAGTATGGTTATCACCATCATTTTTAGGTGACAGGGCCACCTGAAGCGATGCCTCAAGAGAATCCAGTACATTATTCTGCCTCTGCACTGACTCAAGATCTGGGTACAATAGTTCAGGATTTGGACGCTTTCTTCCAATATCTTGAGGAATAATTCTTAGATAATTGCTCAGCACAGGCATAAATCGATCTTCGCGATAATCTTTAGCCTGCACCATATCACTAATCTTTAATAGCAATGTTCTTGCTTCATCAATTGCCTCTTGATCCACAATGCCCAATGGCGTAGAGAAAAGTCCTGTGGCATCATTATATTGCATGGATGTTTGGGACAAAATACTATGAGCGTTTGCTTTGGCGAGATATGAAATCAGCTTACCCAATTCTGGCGAGTTGGTTTGAATCTGAGATTTTGCAATATTCTCAAGATTATGGCTCTCCACAACCTTCACTGTGGGACCGGATGCGCCGTTGTTGATGGTTCGCTGAACTGTGTATCCCTTATTTTCCTTCTCTCGACATTTCTTATTGAAGAACGCTTCTGCAGCATAGTCGGAGTTATGAGGAAAGGATTTTGATTGTCCCTCATCACCAACACGACCCCAGAAGGTAGTCACGGTATGACTGGCATCAATTTCAATATTCCAGAATTTGTTGTTATTATTGACTGCATCTACATAGATATATTTTGCATTTTTGATCATAAGGTTGCTCCGCAAATTGCGCTTGCTTTTTTATTATGTTTTTTGATTTTAATGGGAAAAAATTCTCATCAATAATATATTCTATGACTTAGATTCATTGACCTGGTAGCATATCTATTTTTTTCTGAATGCTTTCTTTATGCTTTTTAAATTCTTCAAAAGATTTTCGCACATCTTTGTCTATGGGCTGATATTGAAGTATGGTGTCAAGATTCGCACCATGTGTAATTAAACACGCTACAGATTCATCTTGATCTTCTTTTGGAAGTTTGCTTATATATGGCAACACTCTTTTAAGCAACTCATTTGGGTTTGCTCCTTTCCGTAAAAGTTTCTCCAAAACTGATTTAGAAGCCCTTGCTCCCTTAAGAAGAGCATGTTCATCCACGCCCATATCTATCAGATCCAACAATAAACCACTATTTTCATAATGATCACCATGTTTTAACGCATATTCGAGCGCTTGATCTGCATCAATGTACTGTTTACCTAGAAGATACTTAATCACATCAAGGTCATAATAAGACTCTGAGAGCACCTGATCTATGCCTGCGCCTTTAGACAATAAATAATCTAGAACACTATATTCTCTCTGATTTGTGGCAAAAAATGATATCATCTTTGGATCAATTTTGCCATCTTCCACCAAAAGTTTCACAAATCCAAGCCTCCATTTTTCTCCATATTGTTTATCTATGCAGGTGATGGATGCATTCATAAAATCACGCCACTCATAGAAAGATCGCTGCAATTTGTATAATCTATACGCAGTTTTAGGAGAGATTTTAGAAAACATTTGACAGTTTGGTTCACTGACATAAGAATCTGTGCCAAGAAGATCTTCTACAATCACGCCGGAAGTGCTGTAGGATTTGTCGTCTGACCTGTCTAAAAACCAGTCGATCATCATTGGGTGCGCCATGGCATGATTATATGCAACGTTATGTACTGGGAGCCCTTTATCAACCAACATCTTTAAAAATTGCGGATCTCTTGCATCGCTTGGCATAGTATCATTCAATATGTGAGGCTTTGCGCCTTTTTCCAGCATGAATCTAAAAAACTGCGGGTCCCAGGCGGCCTGATCGGCTATAAGATTAATATCTGCGCCTCTTTCTAAAAGCCATTTAATGAGAGCATTGTCCTGAAAAATCATACCATTTGCGTTGTTTGGCTCAGCGCCTCTCTCCACGCAATCTTTAACCAATTGGCTCAAATCTCCTTTAAAAAAGTAGGTGCGACCACGAAGATATTTTAAGGTTTCATTGGGGTCAGCGCCATTGTTTAAAAGGTACATAACCATATCATCTGTATTTACGAGCGGCAAAAGAGCCGTAGCATTTACGCCATGCTCAAACAGATAAACCATCATATCGCTGTCACCAAATTTTATGTTTTTAAGGTTTTCAGGCACACTAAAATCCACACCCTTATTTAGCAAAAGTTCAACTGTGGAAAGATTTTGTATGGTATTCTTAAAAGATTTCAATGCGATATTAGGCTCTAGTCCATTATTTATAGCCAAAACCAAAACTTCTTCTCTGCCGCAGATCATATTTAAAAATGATGGGCGATGAACATCACCATTTTTATGATCTATCACCCATTTAACAAGTTCAAATTTATTTTCTCTAGTGAGCCTAAATGTACGATTTAGACATTCTAAAATAACATCTGGGTTATCGATAAGATCCGCCAGCTCTTTAAAATCGTTTGTATTTTGATTATCCAACTCTATGTAGGCTTTTAGCGCCTGGGAAGGATTGCCACCCTTCTCCACGCACATAAATATCACATTTCTGTTGATATTTGATTGGCCCAAAATATTGTCCGGATAAGCGCCCTTATCCAACAGCCATTTAAAATCAACATCATTTATAGCATATGGAGCCGCATTATTCAAACCTGCTCCTTTTTCCACACATAATCTCAAAAGCTCGGGATTTTTATTAATGTATTGAAGGCATTTATTTGGATCAGCACCCTTTTCAATAATATTTTTAACCAATTCAAGGTCATGGGTGTATGTGGGCAAAAGGCCCAAGACACCTGTGGGGTCAGCACCTTTGTCGAGCAAAAACTGGGCATATTTGTCGGAACCACCGATTTTAATTAATTTGTTTAAAATTATATTGGGGTCTATGTTCAACGATGCTATGACACCTGTATCGCTGCTGTTGCCCAATACCAGTAAAGGGTCTAGTCCTTTACTTAGTAAAAATGGAATAAAATCTTTATCATTGGCAAATTTTATTGCCAATGATTTATTTGCTGGCTGTAATTTTTCGCTAACAAATAAATCTTTTGAAAGATCTACATTATAATCATTGATAATCATCTTCAATGTATCAACGCAGGCTTCTCGGCAATTAACTTCTAGAGCGGTGTTGATATCCGCACCTTTTTCGATTAATTTTTTAGTTTCATGTGTGCGACACCTCAGCGCATGGAGGCACTTCGTGGCTGTTTTTGGATCTGATATTGTGTCGATGCAATAATCTTTTACATCATAATTTGATGTATTGCTAATAATCTGTGAACGATCAAAGCCACATTGAATAAAATGCTTCACTTGATCCAAATTATCAGCAAATAATTCAATCTGGTCAGGTGTCAGCTTTACATCCCCATAAGTTTCAATGGCCCATTTCACAAATCCAAGATTTTTTGCCCAACTATATGCATAATAATTATTAGGATCTGCGCCCTTATCAGACAGCCATTTTAATTGCTCGGGTTTTGGGGACTTTAGATATGGCACCGCTTTATTCGCATCTAATTTCCCATTGCTAATGAGTGTTTCAAGATATGAGAACTCTACTTTTCCCATATTTTTAAGTGCAACAAGCCCTTTTGAAACGTCGCCTCCGGCTTCTATAACCTTTTTCACAAAATCTTCGTTATAATTGGTTTGTTGATACAAGACATTTAATTGCCCCATCTGCTTGGATGATTCAATCTTTTTATCTATTTCTCTTTCATAAGTTGCTCGGGCATTATGATTGAGACTTTCAATTTGATTCGATGGTTTTGGAGTGCCTGTGGTAAGGTATGCCTTTAATAATTTCGGCGCGTTTAATATAAGTCTAAACTGATCATAATCTAAAATATGGCCTCGGATAATGTATTTAAGCTGTGCATCTTCAATTCCAGATTTGTCTAAATTTAAAAATTCATTATAATTTAACTCTTCACCCAAAATACGATTTTCGTTTTCTTCTTCTTGTGTAAAGGGTTTATGTGGCGTGAGGGAATAAATATCTCTTTCATCACCATTTTCTTTCATATGCTGAATAAGTTCTTTAAGATACTGATCTGCACCATATTCTGAACCATTCTGTAAATCTGTGAGAAAATAGCCATGCGGAAGATGATCCAGTGCTACAGCATACCATTTGTCTGTAATAGGACGTGTATGATCAATAACAATATAAAAAGTAGCCTTTTGATCAAGGCGGTAGCGATAATATTGGTTATTTCTGATCGATGTGATACACCAGGGCGATGAGGTTTGCCATGGTAGCACAGCATTAAATTTCATTCCATCCTGTGGGCTGTTTATTGGGAATATTTCAACCACATTTTTTCGATTGATTTCAGGCTCTTCAAATGAAATTTGTGGTTTCGTTTTTTGAGATTTTTCAAATTGTTTTTTGCCAAGAAGTTCATCAACTTTTTGCTCAAAAGAAAACCAATCGTTTACAAGAGCCTTGTTAAATATAATCTGCTTGTTTCCCACATCAAGTGGAAAATGATATTTATCATGCAGTTCAAACAATTTATTAATATAATGGTAGAGATTTTCTGGCGATTGATCTATGAATTTCGCCACCACATATTCATATTTTGATTGTTTTTGAGGTGGTATATCTCTTACCGCATTCTTTACTTTCTGATACAAAGCATCATCATTGTTCAGAATTTTCAATATATCTGCTTTGCCTGCGAAACGATACCACACCTATATATATTAGAGATTATTGGAGGATAAACCTATTATCTATGATGATCAACAGGCACAAAATTCTTTTGTGAGATAATATTTTTTACCTGCGCATAAGATATCGGCTTATAATTATGACAGTCTACGCCTACATCAAAAGATCTTGAATTTGGATCATCAGGAAGTGATCCATGACTGTGCCCATAAAGCATAATACTACCATGATGTGAGCCGTCCCATACTCTAAAAGCGTAATGGCTAAGAATAATTTTTTGCCAGCCACCTTCGGCTGTCTCGTCTTTAACGCTGATTTTTAAATAATCATAAATACCATCAAAAAGGTATTTAATTTGATTGTCTTGTAGCTTATCATGATTGCCTTTGATTAAATAATGACGACCATTAAGTTGATTTCTGTATTCTTCCCATAATTTCACTGGTCCAAAAACAAAATCTCCAAGATTAAACACAATATCATCATCTTTCACTAAATCATTATGATTTTGTATTAACGCTTGATTCATTTCCTCCACATTAGTAAATGGGCGAGACGAATACCTAATTATATTCTTGTGGTGCCCGTGTAAATCAGATGTAAACCAAATTTTGTTATTATCTTGTAGTTTCATAATATATTTAGCCCCTTGCCATAAATCTGGCAAGGGGCTATTGTGTCTAGCCTGATTCACCCCTCATTAGGGAATCTATGTTGATCATAGAACCTGATCCACCAGAGACTTTTGGAAGAGCACCATCCCATTTCTCAAGGAACTTGCTTTGCATTTCAAATCGCTTCAAAGTAAGTGCGTTGGGGTTGTTTAAAATCTGTGCGGCTTGCGCATCTGCCTTAGCCTTGCTCAGCACTCGCTCATTAGTGGCCCTTTGAGTCTCAAGATTCTGTTGATTGATAAATTTTTGAGCCTCAAGATCTTGGGCTGCTTGAAACTTCTTGTTGATTGCAGCTTGAATCTCTGGATTAAGATATGTTAGTTCACCAGCCATACCTAATGATGTAATGGTTACACCACGATCTTTAAAATAAGGAAGAACATCATTTCTCACAGCATTCATAATATCCTGCTTCTTAGATAACAATTCTGAAAGTGGATATAGTGCAGATTGTTCAACAATCTTTGATCTTGCGCGATTTAATACTTCTTCATCCAACACAGCTTTCAGTGGTTTGTTGTTATAGCGATAAAGGAATCTAGCGGCAGATTCTGAATCAATTTGTGCAGTTATCGCCAGAGGAACAGAAAATCCGATCAGCCACAATCGCCGTTTGACCTGCCCAAAGCGCTGAGACAGGATGCCTTTCGACAACAATTACTCGCATCGTTGGAATGTATTCTCCATCATTTCCACGTCCCGTGGAACGCCAGCGCTTTGGAATGATAATCCTTTTAGATGCGACCTTGGCGCTTTGAAGAAATGCTTCAGAATCAAAAGATCCTTGATTTGATGTTTGACCCTCCAACGGCACAAGGAATGCTGTTTGTGACGGCTCGATTGTGACCATATCAGGCACATTGACGGGTTTGCACCCAGAAATTAAAATTGCAGACAATCCCGCAACAATTAGTAATGTTTGTGTTTTCATATTTTTTGTTTTTAATTGAAATTAAATTTGTTTTTTAAGGCGTCAGCCACTGGCTTCCACCAGATAAAAAGAAGCGCAAAAAGCGCGAGATAAGGAGTATAGTCAAGGACTGTGGTTGATACCCGCACATCTGCGGTAGAATTTACCGTATCCTTAACTTGATTGACTGCCAGATCATTTAATGCCGTGGGCACCAAATAAAAATGGACTGCGCCAACCACTAGAACTAGAAAGATTGTTAATAGAATTTTTGCTTTCATGATTTATTATGGTTATTGTTTTTACTGGGAAAATTTCATAGAGATTTGAACCTTTGTCAGGAAAATCTTGAAAAAATTTGAGTTTATTGTAAAATTAATTCTGAAAAATAATCTGGTTTGATGATTATTGGCTTTAATTCTGTGGGTTTATTTATTCTTTTTGCGCCAGTGACGAGTGATTTAACTCGATAGTATCCTGGCGAATGCCCAGCAGGTGGTGAATATTCAATAATCTCCACATATTGATTTTTAAACCGTAAATCTCTTACAATTTCTCCAATTTCATATATTCTGGACACTTTATATTATCTCTATCTACGATCCAATCGTCACTAATCTCGCCATAAGTTTTATTTTTATAAATAATGCCATAATATTCATTATCTACGATATCAATAATTGTAGCAATCTGACCATGAAATGGCCAAATTTTATTCTTCCAAAAAGGATTATTAAAATTTTGTTTTAATTTAATTTGATCACCAATTTTATATTTCATTAAAATATTCCGGACAGTTGATGATAATTTGATGGCTGATCCACTCATCATCAACAACGGCGATATCCGATGAACCTACAATTTTGACATAATAATTGAAACGGGTGATATCAACAATTTGACCGATTTTACTATTGAGGTTCCGATCTTTGTTGTCCCAATAACGAGGCCCTTTCAACTTAACTTTATTTCCAACCTTATATTTCATAAATTCACAGGCGATATTTCCTTCTTCCATCTGTCAACATCAATAAGCTGTGCATTCACTTTTTCAATCTCTCCAAGATAATTGGAAAACTCAAGTTTGGATATCCCAGACTTCTGAATAGCCTGTAGGCAGGCTTTACATGGTTTTCCGCTCACAATCTCATTCTTTCTATTTACTCGCACCACAAGAATGCTACAGGAAGAAAGAATATCTCTTGGCACATTATGCAGCACCGACTGCTCTGCATGTCTGGTAGGTGCAAATTCAAAAACATCCGCACGATATCCAATGTGCTGCGATGTATTGAAAGATGATCGAATAATAGACCCACCTTTATATAATACAGCGCATAACTTAGACTCATGCGGATTTAGAATTGCCTGCTTTACAGCATAGTTCAATATACTTTTTGATGCCATATGTGATTCCGTGTTATTCATTTCATGAATATGCACTTATTATGGTTTTTAGTTTTATCGGGAAATTATGAAAATTTTTTCAAGATTTGAATCAACCTACGCCAAAAATTCAGAAGCGATTCTCTCAGTTTCAAATTGAATACCTGATTCCTCGTCCCAAACCACATCAGCATCATTTTTATCATCCACCAATGTGCCGTGCGACATCGCATGCATTTCCAGAAGATCATATAGATTTGGCTTATGCATCTCCAAAATTGACTTCACCATCATATTGATTGATTTCTCATTCGTAGCGACTGTGTTGGTCCATCCATTATTGTTTGAAATGCTTAAATCACACCAAATAACTTTATTCTCCTGTAGATCAATAACCATTGGCATGACCTGTTTAGAATCAGATGCCAGATCAATTCTATTAAAAACAGTCTTAGGGTCATAAATTTCTCCAGAGTTAGGATGTTGCCGAGGCATGAATCCCACAAAACACTCTGGTAGATCACAGTATGGCTGCTTGGTATAGGAATTTACCATCATAGCCACATATCTTGTGCCATTTTTCTTTACTGTGTCGATGTCAATGTCAATGAACTCCGATGCGCCATTTGGCGCATCCACAATATCGCCACTATGAGTGAAACCGGAGCCCTTCAAACAATAAAACGCCACAGTTCCGTTTACATAATTTTCATCAAGCATTACCGCAGAAAGATCAATATCAGTACGATAATCGCCATTTTTCCACCAGATAAAAAATCTTAAAGTAGATGCATCAAACGATAGCCTGCTACCTCGTGTGAGGGTGCGCAGGGATTTAGATGCCGACCTCTGACTAAAAGGCACGATGTAGTTGGACAGTTTGCTATCCACATAGACTTTACCAAGATCAGGAAGATTTTCAAATTTATTCATCAGTGATCTTCGGCAAACTGATGCCACATCATTACACACAGTATTTGAAAGTGATGGAAGATTATTCGGTACAGCCTTAATTTTTGAGATATTGCCTTTTGGCATGAAATAACGATAATCGCTCGAATTTCTATGCGAAAAATGATTCATGACCTGCAATAACACAGGTGTGCTGACACTGGATGCTGAATCAGAAAATTCCCCTACGATCTCTTGAGGATCGCCAGACAATCGAAGAAGATGATCAAGTCTTCTCGCAAAATCGCCTGGGCGCTTTTTCAGATTCCTCACAGCACTTGAAAGATTGCCATGCTTAATGTCTGATTCAATCTTGCCATTGAATGTTAGGTGAGATTCATCGTTCCGAATCACATTAAACGCTTTCACAATATCAGGATATTTTTTAGAAAATTCCCCAATATGAAGCTGATGCGCGAGCCTCTTCCACTGACCCTTCCATCGAATAAGGTCATCAGTGATATCGCCCTTCAAAAGACTCACAAGAAATCGCCTCTCTGATCTTGAGAATTTACGGAATTTGGTGGACTTCGCCAGGCTCACATCGCCACCACTCATGGCAACAGCTAATCTCAGCACATCTGTGGCGGATTTAATGTATTTGCCCACAAACGCATCTGCATGATCAGTATAGAGCAGAAACAGATTTGCAATATAGCAAAGATTTTCTTTTTGAGGAATATTGGATGGCAATAGGCTGTCAATATCGTTGCCGTAATTTTTAATAAACCAGCCTAAATCTTCTTTATCTTGAATTGACAATGAAGTATTAGATGATGCAATCTGTGTGAAGAGATTTTCAAAATCTGATTCAGATCCTAAATCGATAACCGCAAGATTCACATTATCTAAAAGAGGAAATCGCTCTTTTTTCTCACTCACAGGCATCAATAAACCATCGGTAAGATAATGAACAATCGCGTTTAGATAGAGTTCTGCATCGCTCTTTTCCATCACTTCTTGAGGAAAATTCTGATACATGGGTCGGAATTTATTGCCCACATTCTTGAATTCCTTCAGAATTGGAAAAATATCATTGTACAATGCTTCAACCGCTGTAGCAGATGAACCCTGAAGAGCAGCAATTAAATTTTGAGAAAAAGTATAGCCCAGGCCTTCAATATTTTTGAGAATAGAGGACACCATTCGATTTGAAATCGGTGAAGGACTGTTGTCAGAAATGAATTGTACTTTGTTTCGTCGCTGTAGATAGATTCTATTGTTTTTCATATTTGTTTATTAATTGGAAAGGGGAGTTGCTGGTTTTAGTATGGATAAAAGAGAAGGAAGCAGCTCCATGGCCAAAATTTTATCTGCGGAAAGCAATGAATCTAGTTAATATCCAATTTTTTAGAAGGAAGATTCAATATGGCCGCAAAATTCTTTGATTTGTTGCTCTTCTTTTCAGAGAGCACACTATATTATACAGTGAATGTGTAATTTTTTATAACAGGTTATTATGTTTTTTATTTTTATTGGGTAAATTTCTTCTAAATTTGAACCCATGATTGTGGAATATAGGGGGCAATTCGCCCCCTATATTCTTTAAGCCTTCAGCACTTCATTGTAGAATGTACCTGGGCTGTCTGCATTTTTGAAGTCATCCCACTCCGCATCAATTACGTACTCATGAAGATATGATGTGCCGTTCTTCAGTACAACTTCAAGTTCCTGAGTGTAATGATTATAGATGGCATGGCTGATCCATGAACTGACGCTTGAAAAATCATAGGTTTCAAGTTCATCATTTTCATTCTCATTTGTTGAATCATCAACATTTCCCACATCGAATTTCTCATACTTATTCATGATATATCGATGATAGTACTCGCCTGGGCGGTATGCTGATACGAAACTTTCTACAACTCGCTTTGGCACATTGAGATGACCATAGTATTCAAGAGCGCCAGTATTGTGCTCATCATGCTCAAGAATCAGCGTTTTGGATTCAGAATCATATTTAACCCTTAAAACCCAGCCACTGTTGTTTTGAAAATCATGATAAAAATCATAATCCAGATCATCAAAATCAAACATGTCTGAATCATCTGCATCGTAGCATGTGCAGGAGCCACCGCACCATGAATCCTCATCACATACTGAGCCCGACATATCTGTAACAGAGTTTAAGGATGCCTTATAAACATTGCCCTCTAACGGTGCTGTATATTCATCCACAACCTCATATCTGCAAACTCGAAGCTTCTGGAAACTGTGATCTGACGGCACACTTACAGCATCCTTTGGATTCACCTTTACGATCATCACTCTATCATCAGATAAATTGCCATACCACTTCACATAGTCAAGTCCGCCCACATGCAGACCATAACTGCAATACGCCGAAGGGTTGTCATCAATCTGACTTCGATCCATCTCCACAATCTTGCCCACAGTGTTAAGAATCGTGCCGGAATACTTATCGTAGTAGTCGGACCTTACAGCCTTGTATGCAAGAAAACATCCATCATCTGTGATAGGAATATTCCGCTGCTCCAAAAACGCATACAATTGACTAATGCTGTTGAAAGATGGATTCTGATAAAGATTGTCCAGGAATGCGAGCATTGATGTCACGCTAAAACCGTTTTTAAGATTCTGTCGAACTCGCTCGTAAAGAGAGTGATTTACCACACGATCCTTGTAATACAGTGCGCCATCGGTGTAGGTGATATTGCCGTAGGAGAGTTTATTCAGAGTTTCAATAGGATTCATGGCATAATAAAGTGCCTCCCAATTTTCTGATTTAAACGCATTTACGGAGTTTTCCCATTGCGGATCATCTGACCTCACAGTCTTTGATAATCCAGGCCATGTGACCGTGATAAAACCCTCGTTTTTATCACTGATGCTGAAAATTTTTGCTTTTGGTTGATATGTTTTCATAGTTGATATATTATACTTTTTATTTTAATTGAGAATTTCTGATTTTGATATTAATTAATCGATATAATTAATATATTCCGTAACGTCCTCTACCACCCAAGTTCTTAAGAATTTAAGAAGCGGGTATCTATTGAGAATTTTTTCTAAATAAAGCGCTCTGGATGTGGGATATGTGTCGTTCACAGGAATTTTAAAAAGGTTTGCCACTCTTTCATAACTGTTGAATTCAGTGACCTTTGCTGTGTTTAGATGAACCAACATTTCTGCGCACTTCAGCACATAATTCTTAAACAATCCCGAATCTAGCTTTTCTGGCTTGAATTCATCTACATTAATATGGTCAGAGAAAAACTTCTTTGCCTGATGATATTTTTTGAATTCAGATGATTTAATTTTCAATTGGATCTTTTCTTTGATATAATCGCTGTATTCTACCCAATGACTAGGCACCTTTACATCCTTTTTAACGCCATAGACCACGATATCATCTTTAAAGTGATACTTATATTGTCCAAGTTTATTGTTGAAATCGCCAATTTTATCCGACATAGGCGCATACTTTTCAATCCTCACATAGATAATCTTGTCAGTTTTATCCACCTTCGCCTCATCCCAGCAATTGCTGTAGGGATATAGTGTGGAGCCATTGTATTTAAGAATTTGAATCTTGCTCTTATCAACAGTCTTGTAGATAGGCTTTTTTCTAATTTTAGGTGGCACAATGATATCTGCCATATCAATAAAATTTGTACCATCAAGTTCTGGTCTTGCAAGAAACTCTGCTCTTTTTGTATCATCTGTAATAGTGATAATTGTACAGCCTGTGTTGCGCGGATCAATGTTATTGGCTTCGCAATAATAAAAGAATCGATCTCTTAGTGTGGATTCGGGGAAGTCTCCCTTGTTCATAAACAATACTGGCTTTTTGGATGGGCAAATATAAGCCTGTCTCTCTGGTCGAATAGAGCCTTTTTTGATATCACTGTATCTATTGGTGTAATTATAGCAACGAACCATGTCTGACCAAAAACTTCCACCATCGGCTTTTTTTGACTGCTCATTTTCAATGACATATGAATCATTTGAAATCACATTCCCTTTATATGTGGGTTTAATTGCTCCAAAATATTGTGAATATTCACCGTATCTGATGAGTGCATCCCAGTATGTGGGGGCTTGGGCAAGGGCCTTATTGAATTCAGCCTCAATTTCATCATACACATTTTCAAGGCATTTATGAAGATAAGCCACAGTGTCTTTGTCATATTCAAGCGTTTCTCGGTTTGCGCTGAAACTCACAGCGCCCAGTTCTACTTCAATGACCAGACCTACACCACTTTTCATGAAGAATGCATGCTTAGGATTATATCGATCAAAATGCTGAAGATTGATAGGATATGGAATATTGCCCATTAAACAGATAATTTCATAGTTTAAATAGTTGTGTCCATAGTTTAAATATGAACATGGAATATTATAAAGTCGCCAATTACTGCTGCTTCTCACAACATCAAGTTTAAATCCCCTCACATAATTTGCCAGTTCTTCATTGCCATAGATAACTGGCTTGACTTTAGACCAAACGAAAAGTTTCTTAGCCTCTTCCACAAAAGAATTTATCTCATTGTGCTTTACTGGCACAATAATTTCTACGCCATTTGGGGCGCTAGACATCTGCTGTTCAAGTTTAGAGCAAAGACCAAGACCAGTTTGATCAAGATGGCAAAGATAGGTTGTTTTAAATCCACCATAATAACTCACAACTGTAAAATTATTGGTCATACAAAATGCTGATTTAGAACCGATACCAAGACAGCCCATTGTGCTTGAATTATTACGCTTGGTGGATGCGCCATATTTGGTAAAGATATCATAAACATCTTGTTCAGACAATCCAGGTCCAAAATCCCTAAACTTAAGATTCAGATCAAAAGCAGAAGGAAATGTGATTTCTCCTGGAATATCAACTTGATCGACCATGACATGGGCATCGATCATATTGCAAAAATATTCCCTAAGAACAGCCAGCGGCTTATTGGAGTAGATGTTATTTCTTAGAATCTTAAAGATATGAGGCATATCGTCAGAATTCATACCAAATGCCTTCTGCACATCAATGCCCGACGAAGTTGTGTTGATAGTTGTCTGTTTTTGAATCATGTGTTATTATAGGTTTTATTTTTGTTGGGAAATTTTATTTTTTAAAATTATACATTTTGAAATCAAAATTGATTCCTGGATCATATGTGAATCTACGCTGGTTTGGTATTGTTCCGTTAAACATATATGGCTCAATATTATATAAAGACCATGTGGCGTCTTTTGGAATTAAATGACCGACAAAAATCTTTCCATGATCTACTGGGTCTGCATCATCATCACATTGCAGCAAATGGAAATAGCCGTCTTTATCACATGGATAGCGCCCAAAAGTTAGAATATTTAAATTATCTGATATATCAATCGCAATTTCGCACATGGTGCATAAATCTTCCACACGCACATCTAAATGATTCATCATATCCTTTGCCTGTAGGTGCGCAAAAATTAGAAAAGTTTTGAAGTCTCTACAGAAAAATTCTTTTTGCGGTGTGTCGATGTTGATGTAATGCGACAACATATATTCAAACTTAAACGTTTCAAGATTGGGCAGTTTGGTGGTTTTAATGGGCTTTTTCATCTATTATTTCCTGGCAGATATGTGCTGTAAAATTCATCTAAACTGTACAGTTTGATATCTGGCACATATTTTTCCTCATTTTCATTCCATTCAAACACATCATCGCAGTGCATTTGATGACCATAAAATTCAAAAGAATCTCTATCACTGATCATTTGATCTGCTAAACTCTCTAATTCATCATATACACCCTGTTTTGACTCTGCCTCAAAAGAGAATGTGGAAAAACACCCAAACATTAAAAATTTAATCATAATTTCTCCTTCAAATATGGATTCAATCCAAAACTCTCTACCAAATTCTTTTTAATTTTTTGTCTATCCTTCGAAATTTTAGTTTGAAGAGCATAATTATTGCCACTCATCACAGGCCATTGATAGTCCATATCAAAAAGATTACTGAGGCTAATCGCTTCAAAATTTTGGTTTCGATACCAATCAACCAATCTTTCATAATTTTTCTGATCGTTTAAAGCAGATTCATATGGTTTTTGAAGAAGTCTAGATTGATGGCTCTCATGAATCATCGGGTCTCCAAGCCAAGATGGAGTGCTGGAGTCGGTTGACAATGATCTATAGGTGGAGAGTTTGTTTCTGCAATAAACAGTTTTGATAGATCTACGTTCGCATTCTTCAATTCCAGTTTCAAAATAATCAACCAAACTCCCCGCATTATTTCTCCACATATTTAATGCAGGATGATTTAAAAAGCCTTGTCTTGGCGTTCCTGCGATGGTGGGGATGTTGAATAATGTATCGAGAAGCTGTGATGCCTCAATAATTTGTTTTTGACACCGGCTTTTGTCTAGTGACTCAAATGATCGTTTAAAATCTGGAAATGGCAGAAAAGTTTGCATACACTATTATGGAAATTAATTTAATTGAGAAATTTTTTAAGGCAACAATTCTTCAAACAATTCGTCTAGATCATAGATTTCAAAATCAATTTTATACTCACAAAATAAATCATTCAAATCAATGATGTGACCAAAAATATTTTGCTCTGATGATGCTTCTGATTCTCTCCATTTTTGCCATTTTTCTAGGATATTATCATTGATCTCATTCTTGGAATTTGCAATAATCCCCACATATTTAGCGTCACAATATGTGCAGTTGTTGCTCATATAATATTTCAGCACATATTTATTCATACTGCTTCTTTCTTCTCTTCAAAAATTTGATAAAATCTGCGATATTATAGTCTTTGTCAATATATCGATTGCCACTATAATATTCTGCACGGATTCCTATATGAGAAATGGATGCAGATACACGACTTTCATTAAAATCAATTAGGTCATATTTACTAGGATTTCTGATTTCATACGAAATTGAATGATCCTTCAGCGCCGTGAAAAATTCGATATAAAAATCTAGAAAATATTGCTTCTTTTTATCGAGAATAAAAAATTCATCACCTATCTCAAACATGATAACATTATCTTTGCTGTATTTTTCAATCATTTTTATGCCATTCCTCATATTGCGCTTCCGTAATAGGAAAAGCATGTACAATATGACAATCTTTATTTCTCCATAATAGTGCTGCTTCATACAGTGAGCAATCAATTGCCTCAGTGACTAGATATTCATTGAATTTATTGATGGTGATAATATGAAATTCTTTCATATCTCATTATGATTTTTATTTTTATCGGGAAATTATCAAGCCTTAAGGAAGATAATTGATCCCTAAATCGGAAAATTTTTCTCAAAAATTGAGCTTATTGTGAAATTTTAAGATATTCAGGGCATTTATTATGATATAAATCATAATAACATTCGCTATACTCTCCATCCGTGGCATGTGTGTTGCATGAAGAAATAACTCTCATGAAAAATGTTTTCATAGATAACATGTGCAGTGGTCGATCTATAACTTCTCCGATAACTCTGTAATTTGTGTTTTGATAATTGTTTCTCACAACAATATCTCCAATTTTAAATTTATTCATAATTCTTTAAAGTATTCTGGGCATATTAGCGTGGGTGAACTAGTTTTTGATATTGGCAATGCCACGGTACTGTCAATATAATTAATATTGCTGTAAAGTATATCCATTTTGAATTTTAGATTATCTGGGCAAAATTCTCTTACATAACCAACTGCATAGTTTCCACATAGAAAACCCCTATACTTCACTATATCTCCAATCTTAAATTTTCTCATAATTCATTAAAATATTGTGGAATATGAAGAAATGATAAATATTTAGATGAGCAAGAAGTTGTGCCGATGTGCCCAAGATTAGAACGAATAATTTTAATTGAGCAGTCGTTATATATATTGACATCTATAACCATGCCAATTATGTGATGACCAGTCTGGCTGTATGTCACTATATCTCCAATCTTAAATTTTCTCATAATTCATTAAAATATTGTGGAATGTTTTTCTTACTATATCTATTAAAGACATATGACGGCCAATATTTTTCTTTATCATATTCTATGTTGCCAGAAACTGTGGTAATTTTTACGCATCCAATATCATTGACATCTACGACCTCACATATTAAACGCGCTTCTTTTTTATAGTCCACATACAATATTTCTCCTATTTTAAATTCTTTCATTGCTTTATTTTATTGTTTCATATATTCTGGACAAAAAATCATTAATCTAAATCCACCTTCGCGCCATCTGGTGCCAGGATTGCAGACTTCATCATCCAAATATTTTGGTGCGACCAAATACATTACTTTCATATTAAATTCACCTCGATCTAAAAGTTTAGTTACTTTGCCAGCAATAACCACTTCCGGAGATGATTTTTCTTCAGCCCTTAAAACTACCATATCTCCTATCTTAAATCTATTCATAATTCTTTAAAGTATTGTGGAATATTTTTGGGCACATAATGTTGAAACCATTTACTATGGTATGAGATATCTATATATAGTCGAAATTTAGAGCATATTGGATTCACTCTAATATGTTCGTCGTCAAGAACATCATAAACTGTGCCTATTACACGCTCATTAAATCCTTGATATATCACAATATCGCCTATTTTAAATTCATTGGCATTCATCTTTTAAAATTCTATAGTGACTGTCATTCATCTTTACACAATACTCAAAACCATATTTTGTGATATTGCGAGAATATAGATAATCATAATCTGGTCCAAGAAGCTGTCGAACGGATTTTTCTCTCACATCTCTAATGATATAAAGATCCTCAGAATCATCTTTGGTATACAGCACATCAATGCCAAACTCGCCTTTCTTAATTTTCTGATAATATTTCATTTATTTATTCTCCAAATAGATATGCTGATATCACTTTTCTGCCTTCTTCAATACTCCATTCAATATCATATTTCTTTAATTCTTTTGTGATGTTGATCTGATAAAAATTAGCAAGACTATCAAATGCAGATGGATGAACATTATCCTTGCCTTGCCTTGAAAGTTTTGCAATCGGATGTTTGATATTGATATAAATGCCTGCATTTTTGGCTATCTCAATGTAATCAGGCTGCATATTCAATCCAGCTCCATAATGAAACCCAGTCATCATCTTGCATATTTAACGATGCATTGTATAGCGCATTACATAGTGTGGGGATATCTGACACAAGATATGGCGCAAATTTTTCTTTTACCTCAGGAATTTCTTCAGCAAGCTTTAGCAATACAGCAACTGCAATCCACATTTCTGATTTACCCACATATCCTCGCAGCTCCCAATCATTCTTGATGTCATAATCATAAAAATTATAAATGCCATCTTTATCAAGATCAATTTTATGTACCGAATTTTCAAATAATGGCAACATACTTTTTAAACATTTTAAACCTTGGTTTTCTGGTGTGAGGGTTAGAGGTGCATCTTTGATCTCAATTCTATCTAGCGAGGCTGCCTTCATTGCTATTACGGGGTCTTCGTTGTTTTGAAGCGCAATAAATGCTGCTTCTGCAAGATTTTCAACATAAATATCTCCTATTTCAGAGATTTTAGGATCAATGTTGAAAAATAAAGGATTAAGGGCGCTATACAGCATTGATGCCTCTTTGCTGTATACACCTTTTCTCAATCCCACAGCGATTGATTGTTTAATATGTGATTTGGTAATGTTCATTTTTTTAGTTTAATCTTCGTATGCCCTGTCGTTCCATTCTCCGATATTTGTATGGGGCTCAGCGCCTACGAGTCCGCTCCGGATTGATCTGAAAGCAATACGATTGCCATAAAGACAAAAAATAAACCAAACAAAACTAAAATCGTTTTTAAAATTATATCTACAATTAAATTCCACATATATTAACAATCCTCATATGATCTATCATTATAATCTCGATCTTCTGTGTGTGGCTCGCCAATGACATGGCGATTTTGTTTATTCTTGTTGTCGGATTTATAGAAAAAAGACACTAGCGCTCCGGCGATCACCGTAACCACAATAATCAAAAGCAATAACTTTAAATATAAAATAATCATTTGATGGGTTTAAAAATCGCTGCTTGAACTTCCAGAATCAAAACTGCTACTTCCAGAATCGACAGATGATGGCGGATCAAAATATCCAGAAAATCCAACATTAATGTCGCCAGAATTATCCTGAAAATTTTGCTGACCAATATCAAAACCTGTATTTGAAGATTCTACAACGGCATTAGAATCAATAATTGGCATTTGAAAATCAGAATATATGCCTACATCAGACAACGAAGAATCATGATACAATGCCGTTGTGTAATTAGATGAATCATATAAAAGATCCGTGAGATCATCAATAAGATTCATGTTTGTAATGAGGATATTGTCAGGTGTGTACCACGAGCCGCCAAGATAATGATATCCCTTATACATGGGCGAAGTAATTCTTGCTCGGTGTGGTGTGTCGGTGTATGTGGTGTCTCGGCCCCAGCCTCGCATTGGGCTTTGTGAATTTACGCTTGGCTTCTTTCGAAACCATTTCTTAATTGTGCTTAGCATTGTTTTTTGTGTTGTCTCCTTTAATAGTGTGCGAGATTGTATCATGTGTGATTCATGATATTGCATCATGTCGTTCAAATGTGTACATTAGGTCAAATTCTTCTTGATTGATATTGGCATAGTTCATGTATTTTTCTACCGCTTCCCTACGATTTTTTGCAATCACAATATCTGAATAATATGTGTTGCAGTCTTCTCTATTGCCGTTGTCTGATCTAAAAAATAAATAATATTTATCTAAATCTGGAAACTGAAGTTCATATAATTCTTCTCTGGAATCATGCTCTTGATTTTGCATCGTAATATAATCTTGTATTCTGTCGAACATATTTTTCATAGTTTGGGTTTATTATTTTTTAAATCTAAATTGAATTTTATTAGATATATTGGCAATATCACAAAACTGGCAACTAAAAGCATATTTCCAATATACATTAATACCAATAGCGGCGCGAAAAAAATTATATAATCCGCCAAAAGAAAAATCGTTTCTAGTATGATAAATGCCAAAATGCCAATTTTAACGGTGGTTTCAGTGCAGAAGACCCGACCAAAATAGATTGAAATTGCGGTACAAACGAGAATCATAGAAGCACTTTGTGTGATGTGCAGAGGGTGACTCTCTAGGTAGTCCACAACAAACAAAATTCCAAACAATACTGAAAGCCCACCAATATAGTATAAAATTGCCTTAATTAAATTTTTCATTATTTATTTGTTCCTTTTAAATTTGTCATCTACTGTAGAAAGGTGCCAAAATCCGCATTTCTCACATTCATAAACTTTATAGTATTTACCGTATTTTCGCTCAAATTCTTTCCGATGTTTCTTAGCCTGTGTAATGGTCGCGTAGCAAATTTTATCTGCCTCACCACATTTCAAAATATTTCGATGATCGATGAATGTTTTAGAATATTTCTGAAAAAATTCATCATCAAAATTAATGTTGATCATACATGGATATTATGGAAATTATTTTTATCGGGAAATTATCTGCGATAATTGATCCTTAATCAGACCATTTGCTTCGCAAATATGTCATGAGCTTCGCGAATATGTCTTTAAATCGGGAAATTTTTTCTCAAAAATTCAAATTATCTCTTGTTGATCTGCCTCACATCTCCAAATTCACACACAATTATCTTTCCACCAAACTCCACAGTGCATTGCATGAGATTTTCTGCTTCAGATTTATGATGAACCGATTTAATCAATTTACATCTTTTGCCTGCTAAATTTTTATCTTTATAGTTGGATCGGAATTTTAGGTAGTCGCCAATTTCTGGTTCTCGCCAAACATTATTTCCATGCTCATTTTCATAAAAATAATAATCAATTGCACGAAAATATTTTTTGCTGTATACTGAATGATAGTTTAAAGCATGTGTGCGAAAAATCTCGTCATCCTTCAACAATTCCGAAATTCTATTTTTATTATCAGAAATTGCCAAATTCATCAAATAATATGCAGATTTTTTATTCTTAATAAATAAGATCTGATTATATGTAGTGCGAGCCTTATGCATCATACTCTCAATTTGATGATACGAAGGTCGTTCTGCAAGCATTTCAAAAAATTTCTGAATAATCATACCCAACACTCCACCTTTTCTGGTCTCATTTCATTTCACCCACAGTGCAATTGGACATTGATCATAGACTGTGCGACCATTGGGGCATTTTTATAGTTATCCTGCAAGAATTCCCCATCCGCTTGTGGGTGGGGATGAATTGCAGTTAATAATGAATATTTTAAA
>Ga0316218_1000340_pt1 | contig 69044 bp, 64 predicted proteins | sample TBH18003metaG_FD_203634 | JGI IMG/M metagenome (GOLD analysis project Ga0316218, IMG submission 203634) | Freshwater microbial communities from Trout Bog Lake, Wisconsin, USA - TBH18003 | ecosystem: Environmental > Aquatic > Freshwater > Lake > Hypolimnion/Profundal zone | place: USA: Wisconsin... | reverse complement strand
CGGTGACGAGCCACCATGCCCGAACCGGCCAACGTGAAACCGGTAAACACACCAATGGCGTACATGCCAACAAGGGAGTTAACATTCGCGTCGAAGGCCACAATGAGGGCCAGTGAAACAATGCCGAGAAGAATGATGCCGTTGGAGAAGGCCAGGCGGTGGCCGCGCTTAGTGAGCTGGCGAGGCAGGTACTTGTCGGTCGCGACGTAGTTGGCGAGGAACGGGAAGCCATTAAACGAGGTGTTACCGCCGGTGTAGAGAATGAGCAGTGTGGCGAACTGCACGAGGTAGAAGATCACGTGGCCAGCGCCGTGGCTACCAAAGATGTCGAGCACTTCTTGACTGACCACCGTTGGCGAGCCCACTGCGTAGGGCACTGCGTGGGTCCACGACGCCAGCAGCGCCGTTCCCAACAGCAAGAACGCGAGCACTGACGCCATCACAATCAGGGTGGCGCGAGCATTGGGCGATTCGGGCTTACGGAAACTGCCCACACCGTTCGAGATAGCTTCGAGTCCGGTCAGCGAGGAACCACCATTGGCGTACGCGCGCAGCAACGTCAAGAAAGTCAGCCCCATCAGTACGCCAGTGCCCTTGTGACCAAAGGTATTGCCGGCGAGGATTGCGTGATTCGGGATTTCAATGACCTTCAGGTGGCCCGTAAACTTCTGCACGTACCCAACAATGATTGTCGCGCCCAGCGCAAGGACATAGAAGTACGTGGGGAGGGCGAAGTAGGAACCCGCTTCCTTGAGGCCGCGCAGGTTGCCATAAATAAGGAGGCAGACCACACCCACCGTTATGAGCAAGGTGTAGTGCGTCAGCGTTGGCACGGCGCTCGTTAGGGCGGCTGTTCCGGCGGCACACTGCACCGCCACGGTCACCGTGTAGTCAATGAGCAGGGCCACCGCCGCAATCTGAGCGATCTTCGGACCGAAGTTGTCGCGCGCGACGACGTAGGAACCACCAGCGGTGGTGTAGTACTTGATGACGTCCCAGTAGGAAACCGTGACGAGGAACAAGATGCCGATGATCACGAACATGATGGGCACCACGAGCGCGAATGCGCCGAGCCCAATCATTGGCGTCATCTGGGTCAGGATCTCTTCAGTTCCGTACGCTGAGGAAGAAATGCAGTCCGGGGCCAGAACACCGAGGGCAATTGCCCGATTCAGGCGCTCGCCACTGAGTTGCTCGGTGACGTAGGGCTTTCCGAGAAAAATCCTCTTTAAGCGGTACCCGAATGACTCCGGGTACACCTGAGCCACATTTGCGTGAGAGGTGAGAACAGGACGACTGTTCTGAGCGGGCTTGGAGGCGTCGGACACTTGATTGATACTAAACCTTTTGGCCCACTGGGCCAATGACTAAACGCATTGCCTTCCCCTGGAAACTTGCAATTTCTTGGTTCAGTGTGGTCTGATGAGGGTGTGCACATTGTTGTTATTGGCTGTGGTCGCGTCGGTTCCGGACTCGCGATGCAGCTCTCCGAAGAAGGTCATTCAGTCGTTGTGGTCGATAGAGACCGCGACGCATTCCGCCGACTCACTCGATTCCACGGCAAAACACTCGTTGGTTCGGGTTTTGACCGTGACATCTTGTTCCAGGCCGAAGCCGCCCACGCCGATGCGCTGGCTGCGGTCACCAGTGGCGACAACACCAATATCTTGTGTGCCCGCATCGCGCGTGACAACTACAAGATCAAGAACGTCGTGGCTCGTATCTACGACCCCGCCCGTGCCGAGATTTACATGCGACTGGGCATCCCCACCGTGGCCACTTCAACGTGGACCGCACTCCAGTTCCGGAAGTGGATGCTCCCCGACGACAAGTCAATTGCGTGGTCCGAAGGCATTGGTGGGCTCAGCCTCTTAGAGCGCGTCGTCCCCGATGAGCTCGCGGGTCGCCCCGTCAGCGATCTCAACATTTCGGACAACGTACGAATCGTTGGCCTCATCCGCGGTGGTGTTGGCCGAGTCAACATCGAAGGCCTCTTCACCCAAGAAGACGACGTCCTCGAATTCATGGTGACGCCCGAAGGTGTGAACGAACTGGACACATTCCTCGAGGAGGCCCAGTCATGAAAGTTGTGATTGCTGGAGGCGGTTCAGTAGGAACGTCCATTGCTCTTGACCTCGTGGACCGTAACCACGACGTGACACTGATGGAACAGTCCACCGTTACGGCCGAGCGCCTCAAGGTGCAATTGCCAGGTGTCAACGTCCTCGCTGCCGACGCCTGCGAATTCTCAAGCCTCACGTTGGCGGGAGTACGTGACGCCGAAGTGGTTATCGCCGCCACCGGTGACGATGAAGACAACTTGGTAGTGAGCTGGCTCTCCAAGCAGGAGTTCGGCGTTCCTCGAGTTATTGCTCGCATTAACAATGCCCGTAACGAGTGGTTGTTTAACTCCAACTGGGGCGTCGACGTTTCGGTATCAACTCCCGCACTCATCACGTCACTCGTTGATGAAGCAGTGGAAGTTGGCGCCATTATCAACTTGATGGACCTAGCCCAGGGCCGCATGAAGCTCATCGAAGTCACGTTGGCCCACGATGCACCAGCAGTTGTACTTAACAACACGCTGGACGAACTGCGTCTGCCCGACTCGATTCGTGTGGTGGCGGTAGTGCGCAATGAGCAACCAATGTCGCCATCAGGAACCATGCACTTCTACGAAAACGACCACGTTGTTCTCGTTGCTCGTGCTGACGCCACCCAGGAGTGCGCTTCAGCATTTATTGGCTAGTTGCCAATTTCACAAGTCGGTGAAGGCCAAGCGACCTAGCATTGGTTTGTGCGCGCAGCTTTCTTCGACTTAGACAAGACGGTGATTGCAAAGTCATCACTCGTTGCGCTCGGTCCTGAGTTCCACGCCCGAGGACTTCTTCACAAACGCACACTCGTCTGGGCCGGTATTAGCCAAATGCTCTTCATGCGTTTTGGCGCCGACGACAAGAAGCTCGACAAGATTCGTGACAACGTGCTCCGCGTTACCAAGGGCTGGGACCGTGAGCAGGTCAAGCAAATGGTTGCCGAAACAATCAATGACGTGATTGAGCCGCTGATCTACGCCGAAGCACTTGACCTTATCGAGCACCACCTGAATCAGGGTGATGAAGTATGGCTCGTCAGCATGTCACCCGAAGAAATTGTTGAGCCCTTCGCAGAACTTCTGGGCATCACTGGGGCGATCTGTTCCGTGGCCAAGGTTGACCAAAACGGAAAGTTCACCGGTGAGATGGAGTTTCTCGCCCAAGGTGAAAACAAGGCGCAAGCGATTCGCGAACTGGCTGAGCGTCGTGGCATTGCTCTTGAAGAGTCCTACGCCTACTCCGACTCCATCACCGACGTACCAATGTTGAGTGTGGTTGGTCACGCCTTTGCGGTGAACCCTGACCGCCAACTCGCCACTGTCGCCCACGACAACAACTGGCCGCTGCTTTCGTTCTCACACCCCGTGAGGGCACACGACCGTGAAAAGTCACACACCCCATTCATCGTGAGTGCACTGGTGATTGGTTCGGCTGCTCTACTTGGCAGCCTTCGCTGGCGACGTCGTTAGAGCGTCAGCAGGTCGCGAGCACCCGTGTCTGATGAAGGGTGACGCAACTTACTCATGGCGCGGGCCTCAATCTGGCGGATGCGCTCACGGGTGAGGTTCATCTCAGCGCCAACGTCTTCAAGAGTGCGGATTTCACCTGCACCATCTAGGCCGAAACGCATGCGAAGAATCTTCTGCTCGCGCTCGTCGAGTGGCAACAACAGCTTCTCGATTGCGGCGGGCATCATCTTCACTGCAGCAACGTCAAATGGCGACTCTGCTGAGCGGTCTTCAACAACGTCACCGAGTTCAGCGTCGCCGTCTTCGCGCAGTGGTTCAGAGAGTGAGATTGGCTCAGAACGGAAGCGAAGCGCTTCGATGAGCTTGTCTTCGGGCATTTCGCATTCGTCGCAAAGTTCCTTGATGGTCGGTGGACGACCAAACTTGAGTTCCAGACGCGACTGAGCCTTCTGCACACGGGCGAGCGTGTCACCGGCGTGTACGGGGAGGCGGATGGTACGACCAGTGTTCGCAATACCACGGGTAATGGCCTGGCGGATCCACCAGGTTGCGTAGGTGGAGAACTTAAAGCCCTTGCGCCAGTCGAACTTCTCCACGGCGTGCATCAGACCAAGGTTTCCTTCTTGGATGAGGTCGAGCAATGGCAGACCTGAAGCCTGGTACTTCTTAGCGATCGAAACTACGAGTCGAAGGTTTGACTGGACGAAGTCACGCTCGGCGGTCTCGCCACGGTGAGAAGCGCGCTTGAGGGCGGCCTTCTTCGTCGGGGTGAGCTTGACCTTCTTGTCGTTCTCAGCGGCTTCTAGCTCGGCACGAGCCTCGCGACCTTCTTCGATGGTCTGTGCGAGGTGGACTTCGTCGTCCTTGGTGAGCAGGGTGTACTGGCCAATGTCGGAGAGGTAGAGACGTACGAGGTCTTCATCATCCCTGTCAACGCGATCCTTAGCCATATGTTTCCCCTTAGTACTCGCCCTAGTTATTCCGGCAGTAGTAGTTATACGGAGGTACGCAACCGGTAGCCACAAAACCCTTTATTTTCAAGGGATTTGAGCGCGTTTACCGCGCACTTGGGAGTTAATGGGTGAGGCCGAAACTCTCGCCGAAGCCAGCAGTTTCGAGCATTTCGCTGAGGTCGCGGGCGGCGAGTTGCCAGGACTCGTCGGTAATGGTGGGTTGCAACTTGGCGACGTCACCAATGGCGTGGATCTCTCGAATCAGGACCTGGGAGGCCTCATCAAAGAGGGCGACGAGTTCGGGGTCGTCACAGGCAGTACGAGCGTCAAGGAGTGACACCAGAATTCTCGGGACGAGCAACATCGATGTCGCGTACATCGAGAGAGCGCCGGTGCGGTCCATGTCAGCAGTGTTGTTAAGAAGAGCTTCCACAATCACAAACGGTGACTGGTCGAGTCCCCCGAGGTACTCACGAAGTCCGAGTGACACCGAGCCGAAAGCGCGTGATGCCTCGTGAGCGCGTACCACGTACGCGTCATTGGTGAGTGTGGGAGCCGTTTCACCCAACCCGGCGTAGAGACCATCAATGCACGAAGCAATGTGACGACCGATATCTGAGGCGTTACTCACGAGGTCCTCTCTGGTCCAAACGCATTGGTGATGGGCATACGACGGTCACGACCAAACGCCTTCTTCGTGATGCGAACACCCGGTGGCATTTGACGACGCTTGTATTCAGCAATGTCGACGAGACGCGTAATGCGCAGCACCGTTTCGGCGTCGTACCCGAGAGCGATGATCTCTAGGGCGGTGCGGTCCTCTTCGACGTACAACTGGAGAAGGGGGTCGAGTACGTCGTAGGGAGGCAGCGACTGATCGTCGCGCTGGTCGGGGCGAAGTTCTGCGGAAGGCGCCTTCGTAAGAACGTTGAGCGGGATTGGCTGAGGGTCGCCGTTGGCGGCTGCCAGTTCGTTACGGTAACGACAAAGTTCGTAGACAAGCGTCTTGGGGACGTCCTTAATCACCGCGAAGCCACCCGCCGAGTCGCCGTAGAGGGTGGAGTAGCCAACCGCCATCTCGGACTTATTACCCGTAGTGAGCACAATCGCACCCGTGGCATTCGAAATCGCCATCAGGGTGACCCCTCGAATACGCGACTGCAAGTTCTCTTCGGTGAGACCACGTGGTTCGCCACCAAGAACGGGCTCCAATATCTCGAAAAAAGCCTGGTGAGCAGACTCAATTGGGAGCTCCATGATTTCAATGTCGAGTCGCTCGGCGAGCAGGACTGCGTCAGAAATCGAGTGGTCCGAACTGTAGCGACTCGGCATCGCGAAGCCGCGAACAGCTCGTGCCCCAACCGCATCAACGGCAATGGCCGCCACGAGTGACGAGTCAATACCACCGGAGAGTCCGAGGATCGCTGACTTGAAACCATTCTTTCGCAGGTAGTCGCGAGTACCCATCACGAGAGCGTTGTAGATCTCTTCAACTTCACTCGGTGCTTCAGCAATTCGGTTCACGAGTCCGGTAATGAGTCGCGACTCATCTCGCACGTAAGACGAGGTAAGTGCGACACCGTGGTCAGAGGCGGCGGCGTCGATATCGCACACGAGAAGTTCTTCGTTAAACCCGGAAGCGCGAGCGATGACGTCACCCCGAGCGTCCACTACAACGCTGTGACCGTCAAAGACCAGTTCGTCTTGACCACCAACGAGGTTGACGTACGCAATCGGACAGTTCGTCTCGAGCGCCCGTTCGCGAAGCATTGCTTCGCGGTCTTCTTGGCGACCTCGAGCGTAGGGAGAGGCGTTCGCCACGACGAGCAGTGATGCTCCCTGGCGGGCCAGCTCAGCCGCCGGTCCGTTCTTCATCCACACGTCTTCACAGATGAGCAGTCCCACCGCAATGCCGTTGACGTTCACGATGGTGTGCGGACCAACGCCGGCGTGGAAGTAGCGCAGTTCATCAAAGACGTCGTAGTTCGGCAGTAGCCGCTTCGTGGCGGTGGCAATCACTCCGGTGTCGTCGAGGGCCAACAGTGCATTGGCGATATGCGCTCGGGTGGAGGACTCTCGATTGATTGTGATGTCACGTCCGTCACTCGAAGGAGCAAACTCCGTTCGGCCCGGCTCTTCGCTCACTACCGTTCCCACGAGGACTGGTGGCACATTGGCCTGGGCGACAACGCTCGTGAGGGCTGCGGCCGAGGTGGCAATGAAGCCTTCCTTCAGGAGAAGGTCTTCGGGTGGGTAGCCCAAAAGGGCCAGCTCTGGCGTCAGGACGAGGTCCGCGCCAGCTGCGCCGGCCTGGGCTCGAAAACGGCCAATTGTCTCAACGTTTTGGGCAAATCCGCCCACCACCGCGTTCATCTGAGCGAGGGCGAGACGTAGGACTGGCACGTCACCGAGCCTATAGGGGTTTTTACACCCAAGGCCTGGCCCCATGTGTTCACACGCGGTTAACACAACTCGGGGTAGCACGCCCCCAGCGTCCATAAGACTAAAAGACGGTCACGCGAAGCGCGTGATGACATTTTGCAAGGAGCAACCATGGCTTATCAGGCTGAGTACATCTGGATTGACGGTTCGGCACCAACTCGCAAGCTGCGCAGCAAGACAAAGATTGTCGCTGACGGCAAGCAGCCACCGGTATGGGGCTTCGACGGTTCCAGCACCGGCCAAGCTGAAGGTCACTTCTCGGACTGTGTTCTTATTCCTGTCTGGTCATGCCCAGACCCACTTCGCGGCCCCAACGACATTCTCGTTATGTGCGAAGTACTAAACGCTGACATGACCCCTCACGTCACCAACAAGCGCGCACAGGCTGTTGAGACCTACAAGAAGTACGCCAGCTTCGAACCAATGTTCGGTATCGAGCAGGAGTACACCTTCTTCCAGGACGGCCGTCCCTACGGTTGGCCCGAAGTTGGCTACCCCGCACCACAGGGTCCTTACTACTGCGGTGTTGGTGGATCAAAGATGCCAGGACGCGACATTGTTGAAGCCCACACACTCGCCTGCCTCCAGGCCGGTATTGGCATCGAAGGCACCAACGCTGAAGTAATGATGGGCCAGTGGGAATTCCAGGTCGGTATTCTCAACCCCGTTGAAGTCGCCGACCAGTTGTGGGTTGCTCGCTGGTTGCTCGAGCGCATTGCCGAAGAGTTCGAAGTAGAAGTCAGCTTCGACGCCAAGCCCATCAAGGGTGATTGGAACGGTGCTGGTGCCCACACCAACTTCTCGACCAAGCAGATGCGCGCAGCCGGTGGCTGGGACGCAATCATTGCTGGTTGCGAAGCACTCGGCACCAAGGTCAAGGAGCACATCGCGGTCTACGGTCACGACATTGAATCACGCCTGACCGGTGCGCACGAAACCGCTCCGTACAACAAGTTCAGCTACGGCGTTTCGAACCGTGCATCGTCAATCCGTATTCCTGGTGGCGTTGCTCGCGACAAGCGCGGTTACCTCGAAGACCGTCGTCCAAACGCCAACATTGACCCGTACGAAGTCACCAACATCATCGTGGACACGATCTGTGGTGCTGCTTCGAACGGTGGCGCCAAGAAGGCTCCAGCCAAGAAGGCAGCCGTAAAGAAGGCCGCTACCAAGGCAGTTGCCAAGAGGGCACCCGCTAAGAAGGCTGCAGCGAAGAAGGCTCCGGCCAAGAAGGCTGCGCGTCGTAAGTAAGTAGTTCTAAGGAAACCCGCCGCTCATCTGGGCGGCGGGTTTCCTTGTTTCTGCGCCGATTTTTAGTGCTCCCGAGAAGGTGAGAGAATGACACCAATGCAAAGTCAAGCCCAGTACGTACTACGCACCGTTGAAGAGAGAGGCATTCGTTTCGTCCAGCTCTGGTTCACCGACGTACTCGGACGCCACAAGGCGTTTCACGTAACACCGGCAGAACTTGAAGACGCCCTCGACCAGGGCATGACGTTCGACGGAAGTTCGATTGACGGGTTCTCGCGCGTTCAAGAGTCAGACGTACTAGCGCGCCCGGACCTCACGACCTTCCAACTACTCCCCTGGTACGAAGAGGGTGCCGGTGTCGCCCGCGTTTTCTGTGACATCGTCAACATCGACGGAACACCTTTTGATGGATGTCCGCGTCAGCAGCTTCGCAAGGTTCTCGGTCAAGCCCACGCCCAGGGATACACCTTCTACACGTCTCCTGAGATTGAGTACTTCTACTTCGAAGACCTTGACCCCAGCCGCAAGCCTCGCCCGATTGATCAAGGTTCGTACTTCGACCTTCTCCCCGACGACACCGCGAGCCAACTTCGTCGCCGCACCGTGTTGATGCTCGAAGAAATGGGCATCGGCGTCGAGCACGCGCAGCACGAAGACGCTCCCGGTCAGCAGGAAATTGACCTTCGCTACACCGACGCCCTGACGATGGCCGACACCGTGATGTCACTTCGCCACGTAGTGAAGGAACTCGCTCGTCAGTCTGGCGTGGCCGCCAGCTTCATGCCCAAGCCCCTCGCTCACGTGCAGGGTTCGGGCATGCACACGCACTTGTCACTCTGGAAGGACGATGAGAATGCGTTCATCGGTGATGGCCCCTACGGCCTTAGTCCGGTAGCCACCTCCTTTATTGCTGGCCTGGTTCACCACGCCCCTGAAATCACTGCCGTGACCAACCAGTGGGTGAACTCCTACAAGCGCCTCGTACCGGGCGCCGAAGCGCCAGTGGCTGCGTCATGGGCTCGCTTCGACGCTGCGTCGTTGGTGCGCGTACCTTCGGTGAAGCCTGGTCGTATTGAGTCAACTCGTGTTGAGTACCGCGCTCCCGACCCTTCGGCGAATCCGTACTTGGCCTTCAGTGTGATTCTGGCCGCTGGACTTCGTGGCGTCACCGGAAACTACGAACTCCCCGCCGAAGGAACGGCGACTACTCGACTACCTCAGTCACTCAGCGAAGCACTTGACCTGATGGAAAAGTCAGAGCTGCTGCACGAGACTTTGGGCGAACACCAGGTTGAATGGTTCCTTCGCAATAAGCGTGCCGAGTGGGACGCCTACCGTGGCCAAGTCACTCCCTTCGAACTCGAGCACTACCTCCCGCTGCTGTGAGCATCGACGTCGTCTTGTGCATCCCCTCATGCGAAGGGCCAATCAAGAAGGCTTTTGACGTCACTGGTGTAACGCCGGCTGTCTCGCAGTCTGGTCGACTCAACGAAATTGCGGCTCTCGAACCCGCCAACGGGTTCGCTGGTGTTGTGGTGAACGCCGCCGCGTACCCATTTACTGAAGCAATGAATCTCTGCCGACAACTGCGTAACCGTGAGCAGGGCGTCGGACCCATCATTTTGATGCTGGATCACTACCAGCTGGACGACCTCACATTTCGCGAAGACCTCTTCGATGACTTCTTGGTGGGCCCCTTTGATGTTTCGGAGCTCGCCACGCGACTTCGTCACCGCCTTCGTCGGGCCGGCAACGAGTCAGTAGCTCCGCGTATCGAACACGGTGAGTTGTCGATGAATCTCGAGACGTACCAAGCCACCATCGCTGGTCGCGTCATGGATCTCACGTTCATGGAGTACGAACTGCTGCGCTTTCTCGCCACGAACCCCAACCGGGTATTCACGCGTGAGACCCTGCTCAGTCGGGTGTGGGGCTACGAGTACTACGGAGGGGCACGAACGGTTGACGTTCACGTACGTCGTCTCCGCGCGAAGCTGGGAGAAGAGTACGCCCACTTGATCCAGACGGTGCGTTCAGTTGGTTACAAGTTCGGCACGAGTCCGAATGAATACTCGGCCTAGCTCAGTGGCTTAAACGCCCAGAGTTCAACTTCAATACGAGCGCCAAACGGCAATGCCGCGACACCAAATGCTGAACGGGTCGGACGTGGTGGGGCGAAGGTGTCGACCCAAATCTCGTTGCACGCGGCGAAATCGTTGATGTCGGCGAGGAGTACGAGTGCCTTCACCACGTCGTCAAACGTGGCGCCTGCTTCTTCGAGGAGATTCTTGGCGTTGGTCAGTGCTTGTCGGAGTTCTTCGGTGACGCCACCCTCAATGAGCGTGGGCTTGTCGTGACCCGGCAGAATGCCAATCTGTCCCGACAGAATGATCCAGTCGCCGGCACGTCGCCAGGCTGAGTAGGGTCCCGCTACTGGTGTGGACACGAGCAGTCTTTAGCTGAACGAGTTGCCGCAGCCACACGTCTTGGTGGCGTTGGGGTTCGTGATGTGGAAACCGGCGCCCTGAAGACCATCTGCGAAGTCAAGCGTCGAGCCACGGAGCAGTTCAGCGCTCTGTGAGTCAACAACAACCTTGACGCTGTCGAACTCACGAAGCACGTCGTCGTCCGAGAACTCGGAGTCAAAGAACATGTCGTAGTTGAAGCCTGAGCAGCCGCCCGGCTTCACGGCCACGCGTAGTGCCAAGACTTCGTCGGTGTCTTCTGAAGCAATGAGTTCAGCAACCTTGGCAATTGCGCCTGAGGTCAGAGTGATGGGGTCAGCTGACTTGTTGGTGAGTGTTACAGAAGTGGTCTCAGACATAGGTTCTCCTTAGAAGACGTACCCCCAATGCTAGCGAAGTCTTAGGTCAATTGACACAGTGAGGTGACTGGCCAGTAGCGTCAAGATATGGACCCGCGAAGCAAACTTCTTGAGCGCCTTGACCAGGTGCTTGACCCCGAATTGGGGGCTTCTCTGGTGGAACTCTCCATGGTCGGGGACGTGTCCGTCTCCGCCGAAGGCCACGCGATTATTCCCGTGTCACTCACCACCCTGGGGTGCCCGCTCAAGACCCAGATCGAACGTGACGTCAAGGAAGCCGCCCTGCAGGTTGAAGGTATTACGTCGGTCGAACTCATCATTGGCGTACTCGACGGGCCAACCAAAGAAACGCTGATGAAGACCGCCCGGGCCCTCGCTCAGAAGCGCGCACCCCAGACCTCAATTCCCCTCACCACCCCAGTCATCATGATTGCGTCGGGCAAGGGTGGCGTCGGAAAGTCATCGGTCACCGCCAACGTGGCCGTGGGCCTGGCGCTGCAGGGCCTGCGTGTGGGAGTACTCGACGCCGACATCTGGGGCTTCTCACTCACGCGCTTACTGGGCATCCAGGGTGACGTAGAAGCAGTGAAGGGCAAGATGCAGCCACTGGAAAAGCCCTACGGCGAGGGATCGATCAAGCTCCTTTCCATGGGTCTGCTCGCACAGGAAGACCAAGCACTCTTGTGGCGCGGACTCATGGTGCAAAAGGCCGTTGCTCAGTTCATCGAAGACGCCGATTGGTCCGGTATTGACTACTTGCTCATCGACACGCCACCCGGTACCGGTGACATTCCGATGACGCTGTCGCGACTCCTCCCTCAGATGGTGCAGATCGTCGTGACGACGCCGGCGCTCGCAGCCCAAGTCGTTGCTCGTCGAGCGGCTGACTTTGCCCGCAAGTCAAACATTCGCGTGGTGGGGGTTATTGAGAACATGAGCCCACTTACCTGTTCGTGTGGTGAAGTCCACGCACTCTTTGGCTCGGGCGGCGGTGCGGCCCTGGCGAGTGAACTCAGTATTCCGCTCATCGCTCAGATTCCGCTCAACTACGGCATGTCCTTCGGCGGTGACAGCGGCGAACCCTACGTACTGAGTGAAGACTCAACCGGTGTGCTTCACGACATGGCTCGTCGCATTCAGACCGACATCGTCCCCCAGCGCGGTGCCGTGGGGTGTTCAGCTCGCCTGCTCGACGCCATCGAGCGAGCACTTCGCTAGTCGTCGAAGCCAGGTTCGCCGGGCATCACGATCCGGATGCCTTCCTTGCTATTGAAAATCTTTGGTAGCACGCACGGAATGTCCGTGAGCGACCGAGCGCGTGCCATGACGTCGGCGGGTGTTGCAAAGTGGGCGATGTTTTCCAAGTTCTTGATTGTCGGAAAAATCATCTCGAGTTCGCCACGCTCGTGAGCGGCGAGTGCATCAACTGGCCGTACCCACTGATCAGCAACCGTCTCTCCCGCATCGTGCGTCGCGACTTGATTGACTGGGGCGAGTGCGACAAAGAAACGGGTGTCGTAGCGGCGAGGTGGACCAACGGGTGTCACCCAGTGGGCAATGTACTCAAGTCCCCGTAGATCGAGGTGTAGGTTCTCACGCTCCATCATCTCGACAAACCCCAAGGTGCCAGCGTTCACCTCACGTCGGTACTGCACGAGTCGACTGCGAAGTACTGGTTCGTCAAGCGCCACCGCACCGCCGTCGCCATCACAGGCAATGAGTAGTCCGGCCTCTTCGAAGAGCTCTCGTAAGCACGCAACGTAGTAAGCGAGTCCACCCTCTGCGAGATTCAGACGCTTCGACGCGGTCTCATCCGTCATCCCATAAGCCAGGCGCTGCGCTCGAGGTCCGGCGTCGTTCGCGTCAACCCCACCACCCGGGAAGACGTACGCCCCTCCAACAAAATCGCTATTGAGGTTGCGGCGCAACATAAGAAGTTCATAACCTTCGGTCCCGTCGCGCAGGGTCAGAACCGTTGCCGCAGGCCGTGGGGCAAGGATTTCGCTCACCTCTTCAACCTAGCCACCCTCGCCCCGCGAAAGTCGTTAGAAGTCCGTTTTCCACTAAGTTTGGAAGTCAGGAATACCTAAGGAGCATCATGGCTAAGACCCCACCAAAGAAGTCAGCACCCGCTCGCGGACGTCCGGCTGGACTCTTTACCTGGATTGCCGTAGGTCTCGTCGTCGTTGTCGTAGCGGCGCTCGTCATTATTAAGGCCACCAGTTCCTCACCAGCTCAGCAGTCATCGGCTGGCTTCACTCCGGTGGACGCCACCACTCTTTCGAACCTGACCCAGATCCCAGCTTCGGCGTTCAACACTGTTGGCGTTACTTCGCCCGTGGTTCCGGTGACGGCACCTCAGGCCATCAGTGGTCAGCCCCTCTTGAAGGAAACCGTTAACGGCAAGTCACTCCCTGAGGTCTACTACCTCGGTTCAGAGTACTGCCCCTTCTGTGCAGCGCAGCGTTGGTCGACGATTATTGCGCTGAGTCGCTTCGGTACTTTCAGCAACCTCGGTGAAACATCAAGTTCGTCAGTTGACTCCTACGCCAACACCCCTTCGTTCACCTTCGTAAACGCCAAGTACTCATCGAAGTACGTAGCGTTCTCCTCGATTGAGCAGTTCAACAACGTGTACAACGCCACGACTCAGTTCTACGCACCACTGCAGACCCCGACCAAGGCCGAAGCGGCACTTGAGAAGAAGTACGACAACACCAACTTCATTAAGGGCATTACCTCGGCTGAGGACAACTCAATCCCGTTCCTCACGTTCGGTGACCAGTACCTCACGTCGGGTGCCAGCTACAGCCCGGCGGCATTGGGTGGTCTTACTCGTACGCAGATTGCGAGCGCACTGAGTGACCCCACCAATCCAGTGACCGAGGCCATTGTTGCGTCAGCTAACTACCAGACTGCGGTGATCTGCACCTTGACCCAGCAGCAACCATCGAACGTTTGCGCCTCAGCTGGCGTGAAGGCTGCTGACAAGGTGCTTAAGGTTTCGTGAGTCGCGCTGTCGCCGCTCCAGCCCCACGTTGGGCAGTAGCCAGTACGTTCATACTGAGCGTCCTCGGGCTGGCGGTGTCGATGTACTTGACTATCGCTCACTTCAAGGGTGTTGGCATCTTGGCGTGCAGCGATGCCCACAGCCTCGTTGACTGCGCTGCCGTGACCACCTCCAAGTGGTCCGAAGTGTTTGGCATTCCCGTCGCGGTCCTTGGCCTCATCAACTTTGTCGTTATGGTGCCGCTCAATTCACCATGGGGCTGGGCATCAAAGAACTACTACGTCCACCTCGCCCGGTTCGTTCTCACAGCTGGGGGCATGCTGTTTGTGCTTTGGCTGGTCTACTGCGAGTTGGTAAAGGTAGGACACGTCTGCCTCTACTGCACCGCGGTGCACATCATTACCTTCGCGCTACTCATCATCCTGACTCGCGTCAGTCCTCAGCAACTTGGTTGGGTGCCGGCAACGTCCGAGGACGACCTCGCCAACTAAGGCGTCAAGTTATTAACGCACGTGCCACCGTCGTTGTCGGACAAAGTGCCGTCCGGACAAGTAGTCCTTAGCCAAGTCACGCTTGCGTACTCTCCCGTGTCAGGGCTCATAGCGGCCCCTGCAAGATCTGCGTGAGATAAGTTTGCGTTTCCCCACACTGCATTGACCAGAGTCGCCTCGGAAAGATTCGCAAACGTAAAGTTGGCTCCAGAAAGATTTGCACCGACGAATCCGTCTCCCGACAAGTTCGCTCCAACGAAATATTCTGATGACAAATTCGTGCCCGTAAAGTTCGAGTGAGGAAGTGAGGCATCACCAAAATTATTGTTGGTCAGCGTAGTGGTGGTGAAGTTAATGTCGTATCCGTACGAACGGAAGAACGAAGTTCCGGTGAGGTTCGTGCCGGTGAGATTTACGCTATTCAAATTGGCGGCTTCAAGACGTGCGCCAGTGAAATTTGCGCCCGTCAAATCGGCGTTCGAAAAGTTCGCACCGACGAACGGGTCGCAGGTAAAGTCGACATTCTCGGCCGTGGCATCAGACAGATTCGCTCCTCCGAATCGTGATCCGTATGTCAGGCAACTGCCATTGGAACTAGTACCTGCGACCTGGATTGAGTTGAGATTCGCTCCGGTGAGATTTACACCAACGAAATTTTTGCCCACGTAATTCCCAGATAACACGCACTGTGCTAGGTCGATCCCACCGTAGGGAGTTGCGGAGCAGTCGTGTGCGATGCCGTTTTGACCAGCGGGTCCCATCAAGCTGTACGACGAGTCAGCCCACGCCGACGAAACACAGTCATAGACCTCACCTGTTGTGATGTCGACGGTCGTATCTCCGCTGGTGCATGAACCAGACGGAACAGTCGTCGAAGCGAGCATGCTCGAACCGTTGAGCCCACTCATTCCTTGCACGCCTGCTGGGCCCTTCAAACTGTACGTGGAGTCAGTCCAGGTCGAGGCGATGCATGAGTACACCTCACCGTTCGTCAGATAGACCGCTAGGTCACCGGTGGTGCATGAACCAGACGGCACTGACGTCACTGCAATCATGCTCGCCCCATTAAGCCCCGTGTACCCCTGAACCCCTGGGGGGCCAGAAGGTCCCGATGCTCCCGCTGGACCAGTGGCGCCCATCAAACTGTGTGACGTATCAGTCCAGGTCGAGTCAACGCAGAGATAGACCTCACCAGTCGTCAGATCAATTGCTGAATTACCGGTGCTGCACTGCCCGGACGGTGGCGTTGACAGCGCCGTGACACTTGTTCCGTTGACGCCACTCATTCCTTGGATACCTTGGACACCCTTTTGATCCCAACTGATCAGGTGTCCGTGCGTGCATGCCTCTGCTTTGGTCTGCACGTGCGACAGGTTTCCAGATGTCAAGCAGGCGTAGTAAGTAGTCGCGGTGCCAGATGCGTTAGCAACGGCGATTCCACCAACAGTGGCTCCAGCTAGTAGCAAGACCGTGCTGGCCGCGAGCAACTTGGCCTTTCGTCCAATCGACTGCAAGGTCAATCCGAAATTCATAATGCTCCTCTGAAGCTAGGTGATGCAATCAAATAGTCAGTATTGGCACTGTTGTTCGTGGCACAGGTCCGCTATCGACAAATTGTATGTAGTCATTGACCAAGAAATTGGGATGACTTCGGGATAGAGCCGGCATCGCAGTCGTGCCCCGCTTATCTTCAGGCAGATGGCGTTATTGAGTCGTCCCAGTCATTAGGACAGGTCTCAGACTCAAGCGAGGTCGAGTCAACGCCGACGAAGGGCCCGGCGCTCCACTTCGTTGTAGCCGCCCCAAATGCCGTACTTTTCCTGGTGATTAAGGGCTGCCTCGAGGCACTCTTCACGAACTGGGCAGGACGCACAAAGCCGTTTCGCTGCTAACTCGCGGTCACGTCGATCCTCTTTCCTCTCGAGAGAGTCCGAGGGGAAGAAAAGTGCTGACTCGGCTCCGCGGCACGCTGCTTGATCAGTCCACAGTTGTGGTGCAATCGCCATCAGTCATCCCCCCGGTTGACGCTATTTCGAACTGTACCCACTCGTCGCGCGAAAGGCAAAAGGCCATTTACTCCCCCTCTTTTTGAGCGAACTGGGAGGACCACTGCCTCCACTACGCTTAGTACGTGGCAACCGTACTTTTGGCAAGCGACCTCCCTTCCCTTCGACACGACCTCAGGACAACTCTTGAAGGGCCTGATCTCGTCATTGAAGAAGTCTCCACTGGTCGCGAAGTACTCTCTCGCGTCAAGCAGGGAGGTATTGACCTCGTTATTGTCGACATGCAGATCGGCTCAATGGGTGGCATGGCCATTTGCCTTGACCTTCGTCACGAAGAGTCCTACGGGGCTGCCGAACCTGTTTCAGTTCTGATGTTGCTCGACCGACGGGCCGATGTTTTTCTCGCCCGTCGAAGTGGCGCTGAAGGCTATGTAGTGAAGCCCCTCGACCCACAGCGACTTCGTGCTGCTGTCCGCGCACTACTGCGCGGTGAGGGATATGAGGACGAATCGTTGCGCCCCGCAACTGTCCGCGTCGGTGGAGCCGACAATTAATGAGTGATCATCCTCCTTCGGGCTTAGCTCGATTGCGTGCCCGAATCTCGGGCCAAGGCGAACAACCCACGATTTCCCCTGAAGCTGCCGCGATTCACGCTCGCGTTGACCAGCTCAGCGAACTCGAGCTTCGTGACGTAATGACGCCACGCGTCGACGTTGCCTACCTCACAGTCCCCGTTACTCCCGAAGCAGTCGCCGAAGCGGTGCGTGACACCGGACACTCGTGTTTTCCAGTGGTGCGTGACGACCTCGACGAAGTTGAGGGCGTCCTGTTTGTTAATGATCTTTTTCGAAGCACGACGGCGAAGCGCGCCATTGGCGTCTCACTCCCCGATGCTTCAGAAATAGCTCGCAAAATTAGACGTCCGCTGATGCTTCCCGAGACGCTCGACTTGCTTGAGTCACTTTCGGAAATGAGAAAACTCCACCGCACGTTTGCCTTGGTGCTCGACGAGCACGGCGGCGTCGCTGGCGTCGTTTCCAGCCGCGACATTTTGGAGCAACTGGTCGGTGACCTCAATGACGAATTCGACGAGGATGACGAACCTTCGATTACCAAGATTCGTGAGGGTCGCTGGCTCGTCGACGGCCAGGCCCACGTTGATGAAGTTGAAGCCGCACTTGGCGTAGTCATCCCCGAAGGGGAATACGTCACCATCGCTGGCTTCGTCCTCGACCTCGCCGGAGAGATCCCAGCGGCTGGCACCACCTACTCCTACGAGAACTGGACTTTCCGAGTTCAATCGGTGGAAAGACTAAGAATCAGCGAGCTCGTCGTCGAACAGTTGCCACCGACCGAGCCTGAACAGCCATCAGATTCCTAGGCTTTGGAACTGCACCGTCAGCCGGGCTAGAATAGACAGGCTTGCGAGGTCACTCGCTGCGGGCTGTAGCGCAGCTTGGTAGCGCGCTGCGTTCGGGACGCAGAGGTCCCGGGTTCAAATCCCGGCAGCCCGACCAGGCAAGCAGTTGTACGTAGTAAGTGTTTTACTTAGGCTCCCATCGTCTAGCGGCCTAGGACACCACCCTTTCAAGGTGGCGGCACGGGTTCGAATCCCGTTGGGAGTGCTCGTTACGCTGAATTCCATATAGTGGGTCAACATTTGTTGCAAAGTCCTTTTGGGTCACTCAGGCGTCATTGCATACCAACCATCTCTCTGCAGGTTAAATCGCAGCTTTATTGTCAGCTTTCGAAGTCAATTACTTACAGGTGGCAATGAAATTTGCGATACCAAGGTTGACCACGTTGGATGCAGTGTAGATACTCACCTGGTCACCTCCGTAAAAGGAAAATGACAGAACGAAGTGGCCGATTTCCACCACGACAAACACGAGTCTGGGTGCCGCGGGCAATGTTGTCTCAATTTCGTAGTACCGATTTTTCAATCCGATGCCGTAATACGATTCACCGTTGACCAATGCCGCCCCCGTACCCGGTTGCGGATCACCAACAGCTAGTTGCGAATATTCCCCAAAAAACTTGTGCTCTTTCCTCAACGACTTGAACCAACTTATTGTCTCGATCAGCTCGGTGAGGGGAAAGTGGGCCGCACTTTGAGTTGACGAATCCTTGTAGGGCGTTCGGTAAATTGGAAATTTTGAGTTCCGCATCTCAAACTGTCTATACGTGGCAGGCCCTGGGTCGTCAACCACGTAACGCTCGATTGGTTCTGAATAAATTGGCTGAGTTAGTTGCCCCCTACCTCCAAGCAACCGCTTTACCACTGGCTCGCCCATCCCAACAAGGGACGCACTGATGCTTCCGTTCGTCCAGTTACAGGTATTCAAGCCTGGTGCCAGCGAAGTTGTGCCAACTGCGCTGGCCGCGTTGGCCCATGAAGGCAGACTGGTAAAAATTAGGCAAGCAACAATGAGCCCAGTGAACCCAGTTGCTCCGAACGTCAACCGGGTGTCCTTCGCTACTCTCACGAAGCCTGTATCCAAGGTGGGGTCGAAGAAGTTGCTGTGCCGGATGCAAAGTAACTGTTGTAATTCGACTCGGGAAATGAAGTCGTGACGTTAGCGGCGTTCGCCAATGAACAAAGACCATTTGCATTGACACTCCCGCCTTCATAATTACCCAGAATGCCGTTAGTGACGACAATCATTGCGGCACCTTGTATTAGTCCCCAATCCCCACTTGGAACCGACACCGTAATTGAAGTCGAAACCGAAGTCGAAACAGTTTTCTCCAGGGAAACAGACAGGCTGGCGTCTATTGAGCTAATCAGAAAGTTGACATTGCCACTAACTGTGCTCGTCACAGTTCCGGTGTAGGTGCCACTGAGGGTCTTGGTCATAGTTTCAACTACCGTCGTCTTACCCACGTTGTGGACCGAAAATATTGTTCCTACACCTTCCTCGGTAATTGACGAGGTGACTATTTCATAAGCTTGCCCGGAACTTGGACAAGACACGACATCGGGACCACCGACCAAATTTGCAGCTGAAGCGGGCGATGTCTGAACAGTAAAGCAAGCCAAGCTTGATGCTAGAAACAACCAAATTGATGCTCGAAAATATTTCATTTTGATGCCCCCATGTCAATTGAAAATTTCGCTGATTCATTTGTCTTAGCACTTCAGACTCCCTTAACTGACATACAAAAAATTCTTTAACTGCTTTCACGATGACAGATAATTAATCTGTTTTCAGAACTACCTGCTTAGTGTTTTGAAATCGATTACTCCCGGCAACTCAACGAATTCGAAAATGAAGTTCATTTCAAATTTCTTCATTTGCTAGTAACTCTCGGCGAATTGCAAACACACAAAAGACAAGTCACGCAGCATTTTCAAACTCCAATGAACTGCTCGGCGTGAAGGGGAAGATTTAGTCCCTTTCCCACTTAGTCGGCCACCGATCCAGGAATGCTTGCAAGCACTTCTAGTCCGACCAACTATCCAGAAGAGCGCTACACCCGCGTTGTCTCTAATTCTTTGGCAATGCAGTCAACGTCTAAAGTATTTTGCCCGCAATGCCAAGTGAATGGAGTGCCATTTTCGCTGAATCTCGATGAGGGCCCCGCAGGTCCGTTCCATCAGGCTCGCTTCACTCAAAGAGCGCCTACCTGCCTCGCCCCAGGCAATCTGAGCCTTCCGGTCCGAAAAAGTTACTATCATTTGAATAAATAAATAATTTTCATCAAATAAATCGGGGCCCCGTGAAAAAATCGCATGCGCGAACATCGCTGAAAATCCTGGGTGTTCTAGCAACTGCGTTGCTACCACTAGGCATTGCCACGGCGGCGAGCGCTGGGCCTCTTGGCTTTCAATCAGAACTCACCGGTCCAGCCTTGTATTCGCCTTCTGGTGTGGTTGTCGCGTCGAATGGTGATCTTTGGATTTCAAACTACTACGGCAGTTCAGGAGTTGTAGAAGTATCACCAATTGACGGTTCCGTCATTGCGACTGTGCCCTCAACAATCACCTCAGTACAGGGCTTGGCCCTTTCGAATCAGGAGCTGTATTACGGAAGTTACTACACCATTGATTTGAGTGAGATTTCTGTAGGCCCTGACCAAAGCACCATCACTGGCAACCCAACTATCCTCTCTAACGGCTTTGAATATGAAAGCCTTGGTGTTAATCCAACCAACGGCTACTTGTATCTTCTTCAGAATTATTTTTCACCATCAATTCAGGTGTTCAATCCAGTAACGCAGCAGATTGTTTCTACTTTCAACGTGGTGAGCACAGCTGGACTGTCCGCTTTCTATCCCGGAGCGTTCGGCGTCACCTCATCAGGTGACGTAGTCACTGCCACCGCTAATGAGGTTTACGTATACGACTCTTCGGGTAACAACGTTGCCACCTACTCGACAGCAGTTAGTCAGCCTGGTGCCGTCACGGTAGACCCGAGTGGCAACATCTGGGTAGTCGACCAAACTGGTGACTTGCAGGAAATTGTCGATGGGCAGCAGCGGCCGATAATCCCCAATGATTCTGGAGTCTGCAACCCGACAGGACTCGCCAGTAGCCCAAGCGGCAATATATGGCTAACCGACAGCTGCGGCGGCGTACAGGAATACATTCCAACTCCGCAAGTTACGGGTCCTGACACAGTGACGGGCCTTGGAGCCACCGGGGTTGGCCAGTCCACACTACGAATCTCATGGAAGTCGAGCGACGCTCCAGATACCTACTATGTCTGCACCGCAAGTAATGGAGCAACGGCAACAGTGCACAATAATTCGTGCACACTTCATGGCTTTGACTTGCATGACGCAAGTAACTACACGGTGAGCGTTACTGCTGTCGACTCACAGGGCCAGTCTGATCCGGCGACCATGACCATTCAGTTGCAAGCTAAGTAGGTGGAGTACGTCACACGGGCAGTCTCTTGAGTAATCAAAGGACCCCTTCGTCACGTTCTGTGGTCTCGTTCCCCACCGAACTAGATATCGTGATCACTCATCACTTTGATGCATCACGTGAACTCGTTTTTGACGTCTTCACTCAGCCCGAGCATGTTCGACAGACCTTTGCAACATATGGCGAAGAGTTCAAAGTATGCGACATTGACCTTCGCGTCGGTGGTGGCTATCACTTCGTTTTGGTACCCGAGAATGGCGTCGAGTGCTCCTTTCGCGGAACGTACGTGGAAGTTGACCCACCACGGCGCACTGTAGCGACGTGGTCGTTCGACGGTTGGCCCGGTGTCGAAGCAGTTGAGACCGTCGAATTCGCCGAGAGCGCCAACGGCACCGGTATGACGTGGAAGCAGACTTTTAGAGACCTCGAAGGCCGTCGAAGGATCACGACCACGCGTGGCACCGAAGCCAACTTCGAAAGTATCGATCGCTACCTAACGACGCTTCGCCGCAAGCCGTAGCGGGTAGCGTCCTTGTGGCCACGACCAGGCCAGGGCGAGTTAGCCCCGCGATGGTCGAGCGAAGGTGGGTTCACCAAGTGGAGCAAACACCGATAACTCTTGCTCCACTAGTTCTGCGCCAGCCAACAACGTCCACTCATCGTTGGCCCGAGCAATCATCGCGAGACCGATTGGAAGTCCGTGAACGAGGCCCAGGGGAAGCGACATTATTGGCCAGCCGGCAATTGCTGGCGCCATGGTCGCCGGGCTAGCCGGGCCTGGGTGCCCACCAACGACGAGGTCACTCTTCCAGCTGGGTCCGTAGGAGGGAGCGAGGAGAATGTCAACTCCCTCGAGTGCTGGCGTAAGACATGTTTCCACCGCCCACTTCAGGTTGCGCTCTCGCGCGGGAGCGTAGGTGGGGTGTGACCGGCCACCCAAGGACAGAGCTAATTCAAAGAGGTCGTGACCAAAATAGGGCTGTTCGGCTACTGCGTGCTCGTCTTCGAAGGCGACAACGTCGGCGAGTGACGTCACACCTTCGCCCGGACGGTCGGCGAGGTAACGACCGAGGTCATCGAACAGTTCACAGAAGAGCACTGTTCCTTCATCGTCAGCATCGTGTTCTTCAGGCAACGCCACGTCACGATACGTAACAGAGTGTCCCTGTGACTCGAGATACTTCACAAACGCGTCGAATTGGTTGTCGGTCGCTGCGTCACCAGTGCGCCAGTTCGAGGCCACTGCGAACCGGATGGGACGGTTGACCGTCACCGGAGACTGAGCCGAGAGAACGCTGAACAGAAGTGCAGCGTCAGCCACACTGCGAGCCATTGGACCAGGGGAATCCTGCGAAGCCGAAATCGGAATGACGTGCTTCGTCGGTACCACACCGACAGTTGGCTTGAGCCCAACAACACCGTTCACCGAGGCGGGGCACACAATCGAACCATCAGTTTCTGTTCCCACCGCCAGAGGACTGAGTCGTGCAGCGAGTGCAGCTCCGGACCCTGATGAAGACCCGCCGGCCGACCGGTCAAGTGCCCAAGGGTTACCAACGAGACCACCGGTAGCGGACCATCCGCTTGACGATCGACGCGAGCGAATGTTGGCCCACTCGCTGAGGTTCGTACTACCGAACACCACGGCCCCCGCCTCACGAAGTCTCGTCACAACTGTCGAGTCACGGCTGGGTCGACCCTGCAGGGCAGTTGAGCCCGCAGTGCCCGGCAGACCGACTGCTTCAATGTTGTCCTTAATGAGTACGGGTACGCCGTGAAGCGGTCCGCGGAGGACCCCGCGTGCTCGCTCTTCGTCACGTTGCTGTGCCTCTTCTCGGGCAGTGCTCGCCACCGCTGCGATAGAACGAAGTCCAATCTCTGACTCGAGCGAGTCAATTGCAGCAATGCGTTCGAGAAGCGCATCCACCAGATCAACCGATCGAAGTGTGCCGTCTTCGAGGTAGCGAAGAATCTCCGAAGCGTAAAGTTCGTGCGGGGCCTTGGTTAAGTCACTCATGGCACCAACACTACGGGCCACGTTGAACTAATGACCCACCACCGACCAGGGCGAAGAGCCAACTGGCTACTCGTCAGCGACAGCAGCCTCAAACAGTGCCAAGTCCAGCTTGGTCATACCGAGCATCGCGGCCATGGCGCGCTGCGCCTTCTCTGGATCTGGGTGGCCCAAGTAGTTCTGCATTTCGACCGGCGAGACTTGCCACGAAACGCCGAACTTGTCCTTGAGCCAGCCACACTGACCTTCGCTCCCCTCGGCCGTGAGCGCATTCCAGTAGTGGTCGACTTCTTCTTGTCCGTGACAGACCACGCGAAACGACACTGACTCATTGAAGGCAAAGTCCTGGCCACTATTAATAGCGGTGAAGTCAGTTCCGTCCAGCGTGAAGTCAACCGCTAGCGCAGTGCCGTCGGGCATAGGGCTACCCTCGCCGTAGTACGACACTGAACCGATTGATGAGTTCGGGAAGATGCCAACGTAGAACTCCGCCGCCTCCAGAGCTTGCGTCGCGAAGAGGAAATTAGGGGTTATGGCTGGCATTGTGCTCCTTATGGCGTACCTTGACAACGTAGTAAAAGTAACGAGGTTTAACAACACCCACCCTGCGATGAATGAGAAGTCTTACACCTGCGCCAGGAGCCGGTCGATTAGTCCACTGGCACGAAAGGTCACTCGCTCCACGGCCAGGCGCAAGGCGTCGTCACTACCAATAATGGTGAGCGACTCCTTGGCTCGAGTAACGGCGGTGTAGAGAAGTTCCTTGGTCAGCGTTCGAGAAGTACCGTTCGGCAGCGATACGACCACATGCTTGTACTCACTTCCCTGCGACTTATGGATTGTCATGGACCAGGCAGCCTCGGCGTCACCGAGTTCTGCTTCGGCGCGGACTCGAAGTTGTCCTCGTGGTCCAAACACGACTTCCATGCCCTGGTCGCCGAGTCGAGCGATACCAACATCACCGTTTGATAAACGCTGATCGATTGAAAGGATTACCGACTGTTCATTCTTCTTCACCAGTACTGGAGTGCCCACTTGGAAGCGAGTTGGGGTTGGGGTTTCTTCCGTGAGTAGTTGGCGAGAGATTGCTTCTCGCCACCAGTCAACAGAACCTTCACCTCGGTGCGTCGCGCAGAGAACTACGTTGTCACCGAGCAGGGACAAGGCGGCTTCGTCGTTTCTTTCTGCAGCGTTATGACGCAAGTCGCGAGACCACGCCATGACCTCACCAAAGGCGTCGTTCGCACTGCGAAATCGTTGGAGCACCAAGGGGTTAGACGCGATGACTTCGAGAACGTCGTTAAAGTTGCCGTTGTTAATGGCACTGGCGAGTTCGTCAATTTGAGGCACGCTGCGGTAATTTGTGTGCAATTTGGTCACGAGCGCGTCCAACGTGGCGGCCACGGCGCCGTCGATAATGTCCCGCAGAGCGGCACCAACGTTCACTGAAGCCAATTGATCTGCGTCGCCCACCAACAACAAGTTGGCCTTGGGGGTGTGCTGCAGTAGCTTCGCCAACAACGTGAAGTCGAGCATGGACACTTCGTCAACAATGACTAAGTCGTGGTTCAAGGTTCGTAGTGACTTCGTGTTATCTGGACGAATGCCGAGAAGTCGGTGCACTGATCCTGACTTTTCGTCAAACGACACAAACTGGTTCAACTCCTCAAGGGTCTCCCCACGAGCCTCGAGTTGCTGATTGAGGGCCTCCTGCATTCGAACCGCGGCCTTGGCCGTGGGTGCACACAGTGCAACGGAGAAGGTCCGGCCGTGGGCCATGGCGTAGCGCTTTAGACAGATGAGCAGCGCCGCAATGATTGTGGTTTTGCCTCGCCCCGGGCCACCGGTCAAGACCGAGAACGAACGTTCGAGGGCATTCGTGAGCCCAGCACGTCCTTCAGCGCTTAGCTCCATGTCAGCGACGAGTGTCACAGCTTCCGGAGCCGACATGCCCCCAATCGGGGTGGGTGACAGCGCGGCGCGTAACAGGGCCTGCGTAACAACGTCTTCGGCGTAGGCGTAGCGGCGGTAGGCAATGTACGTCTCGTCGCTCACCACCAGTGGCGTACCAACAATCGTCACTGGATCACGCAGCGACAACCGTTCCGCCACACCGGAGAGTGCGCAGAGGTCGTCGATTCCCTCTCGAACCTGTGACGTCGTTGGGGCATCGGCAACTTCTTCTTCACCGTCTTCGCCAGTTGTGACCCAGAGTTGATCATGAATGAGCCGGTCTAGTTCATCCTCTTTGAGAGAAAGGGCCACGTGGTTGAGCCTCACCGATTTGGCCAACAACAGCGCGGCCACGGCTGCCCGGGCAGTAAGTAACTGTGGTCCGGCGAGACGCTCCAGCGCATCAACGAGAACAAAGTCCTCATCACTAAAGACGAGTGACCACTCGGGGTGCTCATTCCAGAGAACTGAGAAACTCATTACGCGACTCCCCGCAGTAGTGCCGAGACAGCCACGGTGAGTGCCGGTGGGATTGCCCAGTGAATAACACCTTCGCCAGGCACTGCATCAACGAGCGACGCTCCACGAAGGTAGAAATAGGTCGCACCACCTAAGTGACGCTCCGGTTCGTACCCCGAAAGTCGAGCGGTCAAGTGTCGGTGCAGCGCAACGGAGTAAATCAGTGCCTGTAGTGGGTAGCCCGAAGCGGCCATTTCAACAACCAGCGACGCTGGCGAGAAGTCCGGCGTCAACGTCAAGCTGTTGGACTTGTAGTCAAGGACTACGTAGCGTCCTTCGGCACCCAAGGTTGGGGCAACTAGGTCGATGCTTCCGGTGAGGAATCCTTGCGTCAGTCGCTGAGGAACGAGTATGTCCGCACTCTTCATGAAGTGATTAGTGAACGGTCCTGCGGGATCGTGTCTGGCCACCAACTGGGAGATCTCACGCAACATGTCTCCTGATGCAGCCGCTTCTCCGGAGACCGGAATTGTGAAGCGCATTTCTGAAGCCACAGACACCGGTGCCCCGAAGTAATTGTCAAGGCACGTGTCGCCCCACTGACCACCGAGCGGGTAACGCAGGAGTCGCTGCATGGTCGCCAAGAGGTCGGTCGTAGGTTCAAGGCCTTGGCGTGCAAATTGGACTTCAATAATTCTTTGAAGAGCAACATCATTGCTAGCAGCTACCCGACCGACTGCATCTTCAAATACGCCGTGGAGTGCGTCACCTAAATTTGTTCCGCGAAGAGCGCCGAATGCGTAAAAACCACGCTTGGACTTCTTAAGATCGCCATCACCTGAGCCATCATCTTCGGCTCCAGATCGGCTATCAATTTCCGCTGATTCCTCAACGGTACCCTCGTGATGCAGCGACGAGTAAGACCAACGATGCGTTGGTTCATTGGTGGACCGACCAATGGGCAGTACGTCGACGTTGGCGAGATGCTCAGCATTACGAGCTCCACGACGAAGCACAACGTTGTCCACTGCCTCTTGGGTCAGCTTGATGACTCGTGGCCCCGACCCCCTCTCCCGTTCAGTCCAGTACGTAATGAGGTTGTCCCATGCAGGTAACTGAGTTTGCTTGTGTGTTGGCTTAATCCAGGCAGTGACGACCTGCTCTCCTCGAGTGAGCCCAACGTAAATGAGTCGATCATTTTCTCGATACACGCTGTTGCCTTCGAGGGCTTTTCTTTCCTTGGCGCCGATGAAGACACTGGCGAGGTCAATGTGCTTTTCGCCGGCTTTGTTCTCTGACACGACCAAGGAATCCCCGCCCATCGTCTCAAGGTTCGGCAGCAGGACCACGGGGAACTGAAGACCCTTGGAAGCGTGGATAGTCATGAGACGGACCGCATTCTCGTCGCTCTCGATACGACGCTGACCGTCGACCGACTCGTCACTTTCTTCTGCATTCGAGATTGCGTCTTCAAGCCATGTCAAGAGTTCGTAGGGTGATGTACCAGTAGGGAATTCCTTGGCCATTGCAGCAAAAATGTGTTCGACGTCAGTGACGTGACGCTGCCCGCCGGGCACTTCTAACAACGCCTTCAAAAAACCCCCAGACATTGCCACACGTTGCAGGTCGCCTATACCTCCTTCGCGAAGCGAACGAGTCACTGTCAGCGCGTCGGATGAAGTAGTGAGGGAAGCAAACCAGGTAGCTGCGAGGGAACGCCAGCGCCGTTGATCATCGAGGTCCGCCAATGCCCAAAGGAGAGCACGCACTTGGTCGGCCGCGAGCGAGGAAAATACTGAGAGAGAACGCGGCGTCACGTAGGGAATGTGGAGGCGGTCCATCTCGTGTTGAAGGCGTCGCAAGGTGGACTTACTACGACTGAGGATGACAATGTCGCTGTACGTCCATCCCCCGCTTCGGCCGTAGGGAAGCTCGAGAGGGTCGCAACCTTCTCCCCCAACCAGACGCTGCACCTCACTAAGTACGTCTTTAATTAGATAGTCTTCAGACTCCTTGGCCTTGATATTCCTCATGTCTCGGAGTGAAAAGAGCCCATGGTTGGTGCTGAGTGAGTCAGGCGAGGAAACTGGCTCGTACACAATCTGCGCGCCATCGTCACCGGGGATGAACTCATGTGGCTCACCGTCGGGTGCATAAAACTCGTTGAGCTGTTTCACCAAGTTGCTGTGCGACCGATAGTTCGTCGCGAGTGTCGACAGTCCGGCTTCAGCACGGTGAAGCACTTCTGACTGGATCTTCTGCATCATTGTGACGTCGCCACCGCGGAATGAATAGATGGCTTGCTTGGCATCCCCGACGACAAGCACTGGCACTGGCTGAGGTCCCTTCAGGAACAGTTCCTCAAAAATCGTCCACTGACCGGCATCGGTGTCCTGGAACTCATCGATAATGACGAAGTGGAACTGCTCGCCAATTCTGCGTCGAACCATGTTCGGATCTCGTCGTACTTCGAGCAGCAGATCGCCAATTACGGAGTCGAACGTCGTTGCCCGCTCTAGTCCACGAAGTTGCGTTTCAAACTCTTCAGCTCGTAGCACCAACTGAACAAACAGCTGCTGGGTCTCGTCGCCTTGCACCCGGTTGACAAAACGACCCAGTGCGCCAGGCTGCGACCCTCCCATAGGCAACATGAGTTCCAGGGTCTTGGCCACCTGCTCAGCGAGACGTCTGGGGCGACTTCCCTGCGTCTTTACGGCATCCAGTAGGTCTCTAAGACCTTCTGGATTCGTGTGCGCCAGTTCAGCCATGGCCTGTCGTGCTGACCTGAAACGAAGCTCGCGCGAATTCTCAACGAAGCTATCGGCGCCATTCTGGGCAATTGAAGCGAAGGAGTGAATAGTTCGAGCGCTCACCTCATCAATGAGTCGCAGTGACCGCACGCAGCGCTCTCGAACCACGTCGATGCCGTCACGGTCGAGTACCGAGGCGAGGTGCTTCTTCCAAAGCTCGTCGTCACTTCTCTGACCAGCAGCGATACGCTCAATCTCCTTCTGGAAGTCTTCGAGGCGTCCGTAAAGTCGGGACTTAAGTTCCCTCGCGGCGTCTCGGGCGAAGGTAACGATGAGTAATTGTCCGGGCTCACGGCCATCAGCTTCTAGTAGCCACCTGGTTGCCAGATGCGTCACTGTCCACGTTTTTCCGGTACCCGCGCTGGCGCTGACCATGCTGAGCGGCGGCAAAGGCATCACCGAATCAGTAAGTGGGTTAAAGATCGCACCCATGGCGTTAGTCCTTGCCTTCACTAGGTAGTTTCCATTCGGAAAGTGCAACACTGTCAGCCGAGTGGCGGCCGACCTTTCGCTGAGTGGCGGTTTCCCGTACCACTTCGAGCCGCTGGTAGACCTTCTCGAACCACGCGGTCACTCCTTGAAGCTGGGCGAGGCGCAGGAACTCTCGAACGTCGCTTCCGAAGACAATCCGTGTTTGAGACGAATTCAAGTCCTCGGCATACGCATCAAAGATGCTGCCACCTTCAAACTCGTTGGGTGTCGTGTAACGCCCAATCGCGAGCGGCTCCTTGAGGCCACGTACGTACAGGGCCATCAATTCATCAAGCCTCTGTATCGCTTCATCTCTACTCCCTAGGTAGCGATATGCCCGTTGGGGAAGCCCTCCCTTGGCAGTGGTTGTAAATGAGAACAGAGAAGTAACTGGGAGCCCGGGAATCGTGTTCGGTTGATTAGCTCTCATCACTAAGAGGTCAACAATCATCGCGAGCGAGTCACGTCGTTCCTTGACACCAGTTACTTCATTTGGGTGAAGGCGCCACGTGCTCGGGCAACCCGGGTAGCCCCCATGTCGCGAGGAGTGATCAGCCCAAACAGTAAAGGGATTTCTCTCGTCAGGAAGTCCGGTGCGAGGTGCGACTGTCATTCCACTGGGCAGTTGAATTTCTCGGTAGAACTCCGCTGCTTCAGTAGCCGAGACGGCCTCCAAACTGTCGAGGTCGCTTCGCAGTTTCTCGCCGGCTACAGCCAACGACTCTGGTGCAACGCCTCTAATGAGTGCGGGAGCTACATCAGCCGCCACCGACTCCCTGGCAAGAATTGCCGCGACTACTGCGTCAGGAGATGAGTCACTCCTCTCCCCTCGTAGCCCCGCAAAGTATTCGATGGCTTCCAGGCAAAGGTTGTAATTGTCTAGCCCATCGTAGGAAATTCGTGGGACCTGTGGAGGGTCTCCAATTCTCTCCAGGCTCTGTCCAAGTAGTCCCCTCGTAACAAAGTGTTCGGCCGACGACTGGAGAAATCGGCGCAGCTCCTTGAGCGTGACTCTGGTAGGTACTCGGAAATGTTGAGCTGCTTCGCTCATGGAGGTCGTTCGTGCCACGAGTGGATCTGGAAGTGATCCTGACTGAACAATTGTCGAGCCGAGGTCACTGTAGCGGGGGTCAAATGTCGTCTTCACCACCGGGCGATCTTGAGGTCGCACGAATCCGTGACGACTGCCCTCAACAAACACAGGTGCGCCGGTGAGGAAGTCATTCAACTCATCCATCGCCACCGAGGTTGCTACTTTCTCACCACTTACTTCGTTTCGACAGTTGTACGTGAAGGTGACACCCTTCTCCCCTGCGTTGACGCAGAGAAGTAGTTCTCCGAGCACCGCTGCGCGAGGATTGGGATCGCCAGTACGCGCAGGTCGCAACACGGGACTGGCGATGGAGGGACTGGGGAGATTCTCTTCGTCGAGCCCCACAATGAAGACGTAGTCGTAGGAACCATTCGAAAGCGCTGGTAGTGGTGCCACGTGGACGCCATAACGACCAATAGTGAGTGAACTAGTGCCGCCTGAGAGAAGTGACTGCAAGTAATCGCGGAATACCGTGAAGGGCAGTTGCACATCTTCGTCGGCCCAGGCGAAGTCCTGGCGAACCCTGGCGAACATGCGCTCAAGCGAGTCGTCGCGCGACTGACCACGAGTTAGCCAGCGTCCAAACGCGACCTGGCACCACGCAGTCCAATCGGTCAACGTTCGGTGCTGGCCGTCTTCAAGATCTTCCTGCGCAGTGCTGATGGCCCGAAGAACTTGGTAGAAGGCGCCCACTCTCGCGATGTCGTCACCAGTACCAAGCTGGTCGTCATCGTCAACATCAGGCATCATTGCCGTGAGTGCCAGTCGGTCAAACAGACGGCGCCACGTGCCCACTTCAGAAGTGGCCTCGTAGACACCCGTATCGGCACGTTGCTCTCCCGTAATGCCGAAGACTGTGCGGGCTTGTTGCGCCAGCGCCATCAGTCGCATTCCGTCGGCAGTTGTTACTCCAATCGCATCGAGCAGTGGGGTGAACTGCAGCAACTCATCAACCTGATCCACCGTGACGTAATTACCAACGAGGTCGAGGAGACAGCCCAACAGGCGAGCTCGATTGCGGTAGCCACTACGGTCACGCTCAGTGACCTCGAAGGCCACTCTCGGGAGTCGGTAGACGGCGTCACCTTGCCCATCTCGTTCATAGTGTGAGTAGCCAAAGTGACGATGAATGTGCGACGTAAAGTGAGCGAGGTTTGGACTCGTCACGAGAATCCGCTCAGGAGAAACAGCTTCCCCGTTCACTCCTTCGAGCAGTGCCACTATTTCGTCTCGGACCAATTCCACCTGGCGGGCTGGACCAACTGTTCCCAGTACGCGAACTGATCCGTCATTCGTTAGCGGCTCTGGTGGCACAACGCCACCTAAGGCCCTCTGAAGTCCACCAAGGTCGTTCGGTCGTTCAGTACCACTGCGTGCCACTGGTGTAATGCCAGCCGAGCGCCACACTGCGAGGTGCTCGTCCAAACTCCTCCACCACGTGACGCCACCATTCTGTTTCGGTGCAGTTACACGTGCTGCACTCGGGTAGAGAGAGAAGGCGGCCACCTCGGCGTTCTGTGCCAGCGCGAGGAGGAGGTTCACAAAGTCCACGCCACCCGGCGCATTATCAAGACCGTAGAGGGCAATCGTTGGGGCAATTGAGGTGACCCCAGCACGCAGAGCGTTCACCACGTGGTCCCGCTGGACGAACGGTCCGTGCTCTGCCCACTCGTCACTGCGCAGCAGAGTCTCGCAGTTTTTGGAAAGTTTGCTGGGGTCAAACTCGTCGCGGCGCCAACGCACCATTTCATCCAGGACACTCGCTTCAGCCACTGCCTCACGCCATGTCAATGCATCAGGTGCAAGTGCTACTAAACGAGCAGCAATTGTTTCGGGCGTCCACTCGTGGCGAACTTTTCCCAGCGAAGCCAGAGTCAGCTCTTCGACCGTTGCCACGAACTCTTCGGGAAAGAAGTACCGGAAGTTTGAGGAAATCGCACCGTCATTCTCGCCAATGCGAGAAAGGTCCCAGTCCAGTCGCTGGCGCATTGGAGCGGAAGAGACAACGACCCAAACGGGCGAAAGAGGATCACGGACTGATGTGTTCAGCCACTCTTGGAAACAACCAGGCAGGTCCGCGGGCCGTTCGACTGCGAAAAAAGAAGGTTTCAGGGCCACAGGTAAAAGGTAGCGGATGCCTGTGACATTCGAGGACGAAAATGAACTGGTCAGCCTTCAGTTCCTCAGTGAGCGAAGCCCCTCAGTCCGCAACAAATCCATTCCAAGCGGCCATGTAGTCAATGAACGACGGTGAGAGCCCCTCGGCCTTCAGAACATCTCTTGTGACCGGGAGCTCACGCATTGCGAACGAGGCATCTGAGCAGGCTGAACGCGCAAAGTCGTGGTTCGTTACCGCTGCGCGACCAATAGCCACAAAGTCTGCGCCAAGGTCGAGGCACCGCTGAGCGTCGGCGGCTGAGTAGAGGTGTCCGGCCACAGAGAGACGAGTCTCGCCGCGAGGAATCTCGGTGAAGAGATCGATAAGTTGGCGCCCTGCGAACTCCTCGTCTGAGGCTTCTTTGAAGCAGTCCCAGAGTGACATGTCAATAAAGTCGGCCAGCCCAGACTCCACAATCAACCCAAATGTCGCAATGATGTCGGCAGTGTGCAGACCAAACCGCTCAGGCGAAAGACGAACGGAAACGTTGAAGTCTGGCCGCGTCGCAGCCCGAATACCTCGAAGAATGTCGAGAAGCAGTCGAGCCCGGTTTTCGACTGAGCCGCCGTACTGGTCGGTCCGCTGGTTATAGGTACGGTTCAAGAATTCACAGACGATGTAGTCGTGAGCACCGTGGACCTCAACGCCATCAAAACCAGCCTGGTCACACCGGACCGCGGCCGCAATGAAGTCGGCAGTGAGCTGCTCAACTTCTTCAGTCGAGAGCGCACGGGCACCGGTTCCTTCGTCGGCGCACGGACCCACGGGATCGGTCCCAATGAGTTCGCGGGGACTGCGTCGACCGGCGTGATGCAATTGGACGATGGCTAGCGAATCGTGTTCCTTGATACCTTGCGCGAGTCGAGTGAGTCCGGGAAGGTGGGCGTCAATGAAGCACCCCAGCTGTCCAGGAAATCCCTGGCCTGACGCCTGAACGTGACTTGCACACGTCATGGTCATCGAGAAACCACCAGCTGCTCGCATCGTGAGCCACGTGAACTCTTCATCGCTCAGAGTCCCATCAGGGTGACTCTGCTGATTAGTGAGAGGCGCCAGAGTCACTCGGTGAGAGAGCGGACGGCCGTGCGTAAAAGAGAGAGAACTAGAAAGTGACGTCATGCAATCACCCTAGTTCCAAAGCCTGATTTTCCCTCTTCAGACTGGGGCACGTACTCGTTCGTTACAGGGCGCGACGAAGTCCAAACACTGTCACTTCAACGGGCTGGCCCACTATGAGGTGAGGATCACCTTCAACAGTGAACCCAGCTGTGGATACGGTTTCACTGATAATGCGAAGTGGCCGAGCACTCTGCACCTTCCAGGCCTTATGGTGAAGCGAACCTCGGAGCAGTTTCCCCCGACGAACAGTGAACAGGTTGTACCGCTCAACTAAATACTTCTCTAAGCCCTCTCGGGCAAGTCGCGGTTCTTCATCAATAACTTCCACGTTCACTTCACTAAGCGCACCATCGCTTGGGCGCTGGTCGGTCCACCGACGCTCTTGTCCCGACGAACGAAACGTCGTCTTCGCTTTGCGGTACGGGAGTCCAAACGCAATGTTGGCGACTTTGACGGCAAGCCAGTCATCGGCGTCGAGTGTGCAAAACCACACACCCGTTGAGCCGTCCGGACCCTTCACGTAGGTCCGGACATTCACCTCGCCGAAGTTGCTCACGCGCGCGAGTTTCGAGAAGACCCAGAATGGACCTGGGAGTCTCAAGTTCTTCATCGAAAACGGAATGAGACCAACCCATGCTTTGCCGTCAAAAAGGTCCGGCTCGAGCCCAGGCGGCAATAGTGCCTGCACCTGCTCAGGTGCCACAGGCCAGTGGCACCAAACAATGTCAGCCCACGTCTGCAACATCACGGGAAGACGTCGACGCATGAAGTGTTACTTCTCTTCAGAGCGAGCGGGCATGCGGCACGAACTGTCGAGAACCCTCAGTCGCACGAGAACATTCGAGATTGAACGCCGATTCTTACTGACGAGGTTGTAGCACCAGTCATGGAACGCTTGAAACGCGCGCAGTCTGTTTACCAGTCGCAGTAGGCGGCCGTGATACTTCCACGGTCCTGGAAGTGCACAGAGCACTTCCGCGACGGCGTTCGAGCGATAGAAGGTCTGGCCACTCTCGGTGCGAACGACGACGGTGTCGAGAAAGGGTTGCTTCTCGGCGTCGTCCCATGTGCAGTGACTAGAAGGAGTCGCCGTGAGACCTCCAGAGGAGTCGTGGCGCAACATCCAGTCGACACATGCACGGCACAGTCCACAGTCACCATCGAAGATCACTTCACGTTTGGTAGTCACTACCCCACCCTAAAGTCGCTAGCTCTTCATTCAGCCAAGCGTGACTGGTTGCTCCGAGCGCAACTCCCCATAAAGTCACTCCGTGAACGAATTCTTCGCTGGGTCAAAGGTGTGCATTATTGGTGGTTCCGGAGCGTTGGGTGGTGAACTCACTCGCCAACTTCTCGCACAAGGTGCCGAGGCGTTTCTCGTTGCCCGAACCCCTGACAACATCCCCGGGGACCTCTCGTCAGCCCCTTTCACCCAAGGAGACATTCGCGACCGTGCCGCTCTCAAGAACGCAGTCGCATCCTTCGGCACGAAATTCCAAGTACTCATTAATGCCGCAGGAGTAGTTGCCTTTGGATCACTGACGGAAGTACCTGAAGAAGTCGTTCAAGAACTCTTCGCCGTGAATGCGCACGGTGTCCTCAACGTTCTCTCACTTGCTCCAGAATTTCTCGAGGAGGGTGGCGTCGTGGCGTCTTTCTCGGGTGTGGCTGCCGACATGGAGCTACTCAATATGTCGGCCTACTGTGCCTCAAAGAGTGCAGCCAAGAGCGCTCTGAAGATTGCTGCGCGCGAGTTTCGCTCCAAGAAGCTCTCAGTGTTGGATATTCGAGCACCTCACACCGAAACCGGACTTGTTGATCGTGCCCTCTTTGGTACGGCACCAAAAATGCCACCCGGCCTTAGCGCCAGCGCAGTTACGTCCCGCGTCCTTCAGGCCATTGCCGACGGCGAAAAAGATCTTCCCGCGGACGTCTTCTAAGGACTGAGCATCGTGGCCGCCCGCCATCCAATTTAAGTCTTGGAGTGTGCAACGCCCGGTGATGACTCGTAGTGCTTTGAGCAGTGCTGAATCTACTCACTCCATACGTGACGTATAACAAGTCGCTCCAACAATCCACGCCACCTTCGCCATCAAGTGTTTACATTGTCTCTATGGAAAATGGTTTTGTGCATGGACGTCCGCGCCTTTGGCTTCGCCTCGACGGAGCAGTAATTTTTGTAGCTTCAATTCTCTTCTTTGCTCAAACTCATCGCGCCTGGTGGCTCTACCCTGCGGTTCTCTTCACACCTGACGTTTTCATGATCGGGTATGTCCGCGACACGAAGGTCGGCGCCTTTTTCTACAACGCTGGTCACAGTTACTTCCTTCCTGGCCTGCTGATTCTCTTGGCGTGGCACCACCCGTTAGGACTCGCCCTTGGGATCATTTGGTTAGGTCACGTAGGGTTTGACCGCATGGCTGGCTACGGCCTGAAGTACGACAGTGGCTTTAAGCACACCCACCTGGGAAGTCTTGATAAGGGCAATCTTCCCCGTCACGAGCACTAAGCACAAAAGGTGGAGTTACAAGACTCCGGCGAGGTTTGGTACTGGCGAGGCCCGTCACCTTTTCACTTCATTTCTCTCAGTGAATCCTCCTGTGACCACATTCGGTCTGTAGCCCATTCAGTGACGTACGGATGGGGGATGATCCCCTGCGAAGTGGTGATCGGCGCAACTCAATACGAAACATCACTGTGGCCGAAGGACGGCGGCTACATCGTTCCCCTGAAGGCTGCGGTCCGGGCAGCCGAAGGCATCAGCGTTGGCGACACGGTGGAAGTGGAAATCTCTATCGCCGTCCCATTCGCCAGTTGAATCGGCGACCAAACTAAGCGGCGGGTGAATTCCAACGTCCTGAGGGTATGAGCACGACCAACGAAGTGCTCGCATTCACGTTCGCACGGCGAACATCTAAACGCGCAGACACCCATCAGTGTTCACTTGTCGTTAGTACGAACAGGCAAGAAAACTTCCTCGGAAAAGTTTGCATCTGAATGGGTCACACCCTAAGGTGGGCAGTGGTGTGACGGGAAGCCTGGTCGTCGATAAAAAAATTGACGAAAGGCTGTAATGAAACGCTCAACCCCCACCGCTGTGCTGGCCCTGCTCGCCCTTGGCGTTGTGTTTGGAGACATTGGCACCAGTCCCATCTACGCCTTCCAACAATCAGTTGGCACCGGACACTCTTCCATCAGCGACATTTATGGTGTCGCTTCCTTGATTTTCTGGTCCTTGATGATTGTCGTGTCGATCAAGTATTTACTCTTCGTGCTTCGAGCCGACAACAATGGCGAGGGCGGTGTCCTGGCGCTCTTTTCCCTCCAGCCCAAGTCAATCCGTGAACCACAGAACTGGGCGAGCTACGGCGTGTTCTTTGCTCTACTCCTTGGCACTGCATTCCTCTTTGGAGATGGCATCATTACACCCGCAATCTCCGTTCTTTCGGCAGTCGAGGGCACTGCGGTCGTAAGCCCGTCCTGGGTTCAGTATGAAGTTCCAATCACCTGCGCCATTCTCATCATCTTGTTCGCCGTGCAGCGCCGCGGAACCGCCAAGATTGGTGCGCTCTTCGGGCCGATTACTTTACTGTGGTTCATTTCGATTGGAGCGTTGGGCCTCAGAGAAATTCTCAAGCATCCGACAGTATTGGATGCCCTCTCCCCCTACTACGCCCTTTCATTCCTAGGCCACAATCGACTTCACTCACTCGTCATCCTCTCGTCAGTGATCCTCGCCATTACTGGTGTGGAGGCTCTGTACGCCGACCTCGGGCACTTTGGTGCGAAAGCCATTCGACTGGCCTGGTTCTGCGTCGCTGCACCAGCACTCGTTATTAACTACCTCGGTCAAGCCGCAGAAGAAATAGTGTCGCCAAAACTTTCGGGGGCACTCTTTTTCAACATGGCGCCTAATCGAGGCTTACTTATTTACCTTGTCTTCATTTCAACCGCTGCCACCATCATCGCCTCACAAGCGCTGATTTCAGGCGTTGGTTCAATCTCTCGCCAAGCGATTCAGATGGGTATCTTCCCTCGACTGCAGGTTATCCACACCAACTCCATGGAGTCTGGCCAGATCTATGTCCCGCTGATGAATACGCTCCTCGGCATTGGAACTATTTTGCTCGTCATTATCTTTAAGACGTCGGCCAACTTGGGAAATGCCTACTCGTTCGATATTTCTGGAACGATGCTCATTACAACTGTGGGCCTAGCGATTGTGGCTGCCCAGCGATGGAAGTGGAAGCGACGCTACGTACTGCCTCTGTGTGGCATCTTTGGCCTCATTGATGCCTCATTCTTCATAAGCACCTCGACCAAACTTCTGAAAGGCGCTTGGGTTCCCCTGGCCATTGCTCTCGCGATTCTGTACGTGATGATGGTCTGGCGCCACGGCAATCGAGTGCTTACCCGTCAGATGAATGCAGCGGCGGTGAGCTGGGACGCGTTTGATGATCTCATCAAGCAAGAGCACGTTCATCTAACGAATACAGTCGGCATCTTCTTGACGACAAGTCTTGAAAGAATTCCGCAAGCTGCGCTCTCGCAAGTACAACAGATGCACATTCTTCCGAAGCGGATGTATTTAGTGCAAATCAACGTTACCGAGGAGCCTTACGAAATTAACGTGGCGCTTACCAAGCAGATCAATGACTACGCCACGGGCGTACAGTTCAATGTTGGATACATGAATGATGTGGATGTCCCGAAACTCATTCGTGACTACATTCTCGTGAACGGCGAAGAGGCTGCCGCTACGTACTACCTTGCCGACCGTAAATTCAGCAACATGGACCAAGGCGAGGTGACTGGAGTTACGGAGTCGCTCTTTACATTCCTCCACCGCAACTCAGCAACCCCTTCGCGAAGCTTCGGGTTGCCGCTCGACCGTGTGGTCACGTTGGCCACACAACTGGACCTCTAAGTCATGAAAAAGGAAACCGAGAAGACCATAAGTTGGTCATTCGTCGTGTTTACTATGGCGGCAATTGTTGCCTACATAGTGACGGGGAACGTACTGAAAGCACTCATCATCGGAACGTGCGAATTGTTCTGGGAGCCACCGTGCTACTTCATTCATGAGCACGTGTGGAAACGTCTTCACAGCAGGTCGACGAAACATCTGGGGTCAGAGACGGACTCCCCTGTCTAGTTTTTAGGGCGGTCCCCTTACACTGGATGGAGTTTCGCCCCCCTCACTACTCGAAATGTGACCTCTCATGACCTCATCACAGACCACAATGCAAACGACTCATTGGAAGCCAGGAGATGAGGGGCTCGACCCAAATCGTTGGATGGCTCTCGGAGTTATCGCCATTGCGACGCTGATGATCGTTCTCGACGCATCAATTATCAATTTGGCACTACCCAGCGCCCAGAAGGCACTCCACATCTCCAACGCCAATCGGCAATGGGTGGTTACTGCCTACTCGCTGACGTTCGGAAGTCTTCTTCTCCTTGGCGGTCGCATTGCAGACTACGTAGGCCGTAAGAAGGTCTTCATTATTGGCCTCGTGGGCTTTGCTCTTGCGTCGGCAATTGGTGGGTTCGCCCAGAATCAAGCAGAACTGTTCACCATGCGTGGACTTCAAGGAGTATTTGGGGCGCTTCTGGCTCCAGCATCACTGTCTCTGCTGAACGTTACCTTCACCGTGCCAAAGGAGAGGGCCCGTGCCTTCGGTGTCTATGGTGGAATTTCCGGTGGCGGCGCAGCAATTGGGCTCATCATGGGCGGGCTCTTGACCCAATACGCAAACTGGCGCTGGTGCCTCTTTGTAAATGCACCAGTGGCTCTCATCGCCGTCTTTCTGGCAATTCCGAACCTTCACGAGTCAAAAGCCAAGGGCGACAACAAGTATGACGTACCGGGCGCAGTTTTAGTAACGCTGGGTCTGGGATCACTCGTGTACGGATTCAGTCAAGCCGCCAACAATGGTTGGGGCAATGTGCACACCTACCCCTACTTCCTCGCGGCACTCGGGTTGATCGGCTTCTTCTTCTGGATTGAGACGCACCACTCACACCCGCTCCTACCACTTCGAGTGCTCGCTGAGCGCAACCGCGGAGGCTCGTACATCGGATCACTTCTTACTGGTGTTGGTCTCTTCGCTATGTTCCTCTTCTTGAGTATCTACATGCAGAGCTTCCTGCACTACTCACCACTCAAGGCTGGATTTGCCTTCCTTCCATTCACGTTCGGCATCATCGTTGGTGCCGGTGTGGCCTCACAGCTCCTGCCCAAGATTGGCCCACGTCCTCTCATGGTCACCGGCATGCTCATTGCCACTGTTGGAATCTTGCTTCTCTCGAGGCTCACTCCTACGTCGAGCTATTTCGCCAACCTCTTTGCTCCAATGCTCGTCATGAGCTTCGGTTGTGCGCTGTTCTTCATTCCAAACTCCAGCACGGGACTCCACAACGCCGGTGAGCACGACGCCGGCGTGGCAAGTGCGCTCATCAACACCACCCAGCAAGTCGGCGGTTCACTCGGCTCAGCCCTTCTCAACACAATTGCCATTTCGTCGGCAGCTGCATTCTTTAAGAGCCACTTGAGCCTCGGCACGAAGGCCCAGGTGTACGCCCAGGTTCACGGCTTCACGACCACGTTCGAGTGGGGTGGGGCATTCCTCTTTACTTGCGCAGTAGTGTCCGCCATCATGATCAACGTCGGCAAGGACTCGCTGAGCGAGCCTGAAGCCGGCGGCCACCTCGTCTAGAGCATTACCGGCAGTCTTTTTAGGACTGCCGGTAATGTTTGTGCATGGCCGCACGCACACCACTCGAACTTCCCCAGAACAAGCTTGACCGGTTACGGTCACTCAACCGAAATGCTGGGCTCCTTCACCTCGCATCGGGCATCGCCATCCTTGCTTTGTCGAATGGGTTTTCGCTCCCGGTAGTTGGTTCGTACATCACTGGCGGTCCCGGCACGAGTAAATACCAAACAGTGGTGCTTTTCCACACGCCACTGGCGCTTCTTTGTGCGATCTTCATGTTCATGAGCTCAGCGGCTCACTTCTGGATTATTTCCAAGCCAGGGTTTGCCCGGTACGCGAACGACTTACAGAATCAGCGAAACTACGCGCGTTGGGTTGAGTACTCACTCTCGTCATCGCTGATGGTCCTCCTTATTAGTCAGCTGAACTCAGTACGTGACGTTGCAGAACTGTTCGCAATTGTCGTTGTGAACGTCTCGATGATTCTCTTCGGATGGTTGCAGGAGAAGTACGAAGTGCCCGGCGAAGGTGGACTACTGCCGTTCTACTTCGGTTGCTTAGCGGGCATTACACCCTGGGCTATTTTCACCTTCCTGCTCATTTCCCCCAAGGGAAGTCTCGCAACCAACCCCCCAGGGTTCGTGTACGGCATTGTTGTGTCGCTGTTCCTCTTCTTCAACTGCTTTGCCCTCAACCAGTGGCTTCAGTACAAGCAGGTGGGCAAGTGGAAGGACTACCTCTACGGTGAGCGCGTCTACATTGTCTTATCCTTTGTGGCAAAGTCAGCACTCGCCTGGCAGTTATTCGCTGGAGCACTGGCCTCAGGCACCGGCAAATAACTCCCCTCGCTTTACACGTAAATACTTCGTATAGTCATTTACATGGGAAAACGTTCTAACTTCACCGCTCGAGCCGTCGCGGCTCTCCTCTCAATTGTCGTCCTGACCCTGGTTGCCCTCGCCGGCGCCTACGTACAGTCCCGTCAAGCCGCACCAGGTCAAGTGTCGGTAAGCGGCACCGCCACAGTCAGCGCAACGCCAGACACGGCCAGCTTCTCGATCAGCGTCAACACGAACGCCGCTTCAGTGAAGGCCGCTCTTGCGGCGAATAACACGGCCATGAATTCGGTCGAAGCAGCCGTGACTCGAGACGGCATTACGAAGTCGAACCTCCAGACCAACAATCTCAGTGTGCAGCCGGTGACCAACAACACGGGCGTCACCACTGGCTACCAGGTTTCTGACTCGTTGAGCGTCACTACTCACCAGCTCGCATCATTGGGGTCAGTCGTTGCCGATGCGGTCAATACGGCCGGCAACACTGCCCAGATGAGTGGAATCACCTTTTCAGTGAGCAACAGCTCTTCTGCACTGGACCAAGCAAGGGCCGAGGCGATTGCCAACGCTCGAAGCGAGGCTGTTGCTATTGCGAAGACCAGCAACACGTCAGTTGGCCGAGTTCTTCGCATCACCGAGAGTGACGAAAGCTCTTCACCATCACCGGTCGCCTACGCTGCGACAATGGGTGCGGTCCGTACATCGGTGCCGGTGGAGCAAGGCACGCAGCCCGTTACCGTTCAAATCAACGCCACGTACCAGCTAAAGAACTAGTTAGCCGTCGATCTAATCATTCGCTGATAGAACAGTCCCGGTCGCCTCGTACTTGGGACGTTCTCACCGTGTGTGACAAAACCTAACTTTTCGTAGGCGGCAATGGCATTGCCATTGTGGCACCACACCCCCAACCCCTGGACTGTCCAGCCCTGGGTGAGCGCGCGCTCATCAATGAAGTTGAACAGGGCCCGAAGCGCTCCACGACCTCTGAACTCCGGACGTGACCAGCACTCGCCAATCCAGCACGTCGCTCCAAAGTCGCCCTCGAGTCGTTCAATAGACAGGAGTGCAATATCACTCCCCTCGTGGGCCGCCACCAAATAATCCAGTGTGTCGAACCTGCCTCGCCACTCTGCTTCGCCCCACTGCGACTCAGTTTCAAATGAACTACCGAAGGCCTCAGGGTTGCTCTGCAACGATGCCAATCGGAGGTCACGAACTCTCGCCCATTCATCAGGTTTCATTTGGAGTACTTCGAGTGGCATAGGTGGCGTTCGTCGGCTTCACTTGATTGTAGACATGAAATGGGGGGCGAGTCACTTCCTCGCCCCCCATTTCATGATGTCGTACTTAGTTCAGTTGACCAGTTTTGATCAGGTTCTGGTACCAACGGTAGCTGTCCTTGGGAAGACGGTTTCCGGTTGGAAAGTCAACCCAAATGATGCCGAAGCGACGAGAGTAGCCTTCGGCCCACTCGTAGTTGTCGAGAAGACTCCATACGAAGTAGCCGCGGACGTCAACACCATTACGCATGGCTTCAGCAACTGCGCCAATGTACTCACGCAGGTACTGGATGCGTGGTGCGTCATTGACCACACCCGAAGGACTTACGTAGTCGTCGTAGGCTGCACCGTTCTCAGTGATGTAGATCGGCAGTGATGTGTACTCAGCAGCAATGTGCTGAAGGATGTCGCGCAGACCTGTTGGGTCCACTTCCCAACCCATTGCCGTCTTGCGGCGACCAGCGACTTCAACCTGGGCTGCACCCAGTGCGATGTACATGGGGTCCTTGGCACGGTTGGACGGCGTGTAGTTGTAACCAGCTTCTCGAGCCTCTTGAATGCGACTCACGTCGGCAATGTGGCCGTAGGAGTAGTGGTTCACACCCAGGAAGTCGAGTGGTGCCGAGATGATGTCAAGGTCACCGTCGAGTACAACGGAGAAGCCAGGGGTAGCGCCCTTATAGACGTCGCGCATGAGTTCTGGGTAGGTGCCCTTGAAGACTGGTCCGAGGAACATCTCGTTGTAGTTTGCATTAGCGCGAGCCGTTGCAGCAACGTCAAGTTCGTGGTCAGTAGCGGGCTTTGAGAGTCCAACGTTGAGCGTGATGCCCACCTTGGCGTGGTCCTGGCGCTTACGAATTTCCTGAACGGCAAGACCGTGGGCCAACAAGATGTGGTGGTTGGCGGCAACGGCCTGTCCGGCGTCCTGGATACCAGGAGCGTGCACACCAACGCCGTAGCCGAGCCACGAAACACACCACGGCTCGTTGATGGTGATCCAGCGGTTAACGAGGTCGCCCAGGGCGTCAACAACGTGACCAACGTAGTCACCGAAGGCCAGAGCGGTGTCACGACTCGCCCAGCCGCCTTTGTCCTGGAGCGCCTGTGGCAAGTCCCAGTGGTAGAGCGTGATGGCCGGCTCAATGTTGCGAGCGCGAAGACCTTCGACCAAACGACGGTAGAAGGCGAGACCTTCGGCAATTGGCGCGCCAGTGCCATTGGCCTGGATGCGTGGCCACGAAATAGAGAAGCGGTACTCCTTGACGCCGAGCTCCTTCAGGAGGTCGAGGTCCTCTTCGTAGCGGTGGTAGTGGTCACAGGCAATATCGCCGTTATCGAAGTTGCGAACTTTTCCTGGAGTGGCTGCGAACGTGTCCCAAATTGATGGGCCGGCGCCGTTCTCCTTGGTGTATCCCTCAATTTGGTACGAGGCGGTAGCTGATCCCCAGACAAAGTCAGCGGGGAACGTGTGAGGGACTGGATCGTGAATGTCAGACATGCTTTCTTCCTTACTGCGTAGATGTGGGTGGTAAGAAAAGCGGCCCACTCGCTTTCACGAGTGGGCCGCCAATCTGTACTTCGTTACTTCAGAACTACTTAGCCAACTTGAGCTTCATGAGTACATATGCCAAGGTGTCAGGGTTACCTGGACCTGGGTAGATGTAAGGGTTGCTCTGGTCAACCCAGCCCGTGAAGCGAGCTGTTGAGTAAACGTCCCAGTCAGCACCGTAAAGGATTGGGGCTTCTGGAACTTCAGTTGACATGATGGTTGACAGCGCAGTTACAGCAGCCTGGAACTTAGCTGTGCCTACAGCTGACGATGCCAAGTTGGCAAGGTCGGTCTGAGCAGCAGCGTTCTGGTAGCCACCGTAGTTAGCTGAACCAGCAGCCTTGCTGGAGTCGTCAAGCCAGTTCTGGAACTGGGTGTAAGGGTTAGTTCCACCGTTACCCCAGTGAACCATCGAGTCGAAGGTACCAGCGGCAATGTCGCTGTACCAGGTGCTCGTTGCTACTGGGTCTGCAGTTGCCTTGATGCCGTCGTTGTTGAGGCTGGTAGCGATCAACTGAGCGTCACTTGCGTAGTCAGAGTAAGCAGATGGGTCTTCAATGTTGAAGTTTCCACATACTGTGCCTGATGCAAGGCCGGTTGCAGCAGCAGCAGCGCCGCCAACAACTGGGTTGCCTGAACTGTTCAGTGTGAATCCACCGGCAGTCAATGTTGCGTCAACAGTTGACTTGCTAGCTGAAGTTGCCTGAAGGTCGTTCTTGAAAGAACCTTCGTATGAGGCCTGTGAAGGCATCAAACCTGAAGACGACGTAGCAGCTGGCTCATAGCCAGTCTCACCAAGGGTGCTGAGCTGTGAACGGTCCAGAGCCTCAGAAACGGCCTTACGGAAGGCAGCGTCAGTCAAGCATGAGTTAGCAGCGTCAGGAGCCTTTGAGCTTACGTTGAACCACAGAGTCACGGTTGATCCGGCTGCGTAGTCGTACTTGTTGTGAGCTGGGTCCAGAGCAACATAGGTTGACTGAATGTTTGGAATGTCGTTACCGGCCCAGTCAAGGGTGTGGGCAGCGAGTGCTTCCGTAGCGGCCTGGTTCGAAGCGATTGCAGGAACGTCAACGTAGGTTGCAACAGGTGTGCCACCCCAGAACGTCTTGCTTGCCTGGAACTTAATAACCTGCGAGCTGTAGCTCTTCAAGGTGTAAGGACCGTCACCAATTGGGTTTGTAATTACCTGATTAGCAGGGTTCGAGAACTTCGACCAGATGTGCTGAGGAAGTACAAGTGCGCTTCCGATTGCAACCTGGTTGGAGTACTGAGGTGTTGAGTAGGTAAGTACAACCTTGTTACCCGAAACAGAGGCTGGCTGCGACAAAGTTGGCAGACCAAGTGTGTTCATTGATGGGTTTGAGTTGATGAGGTTGAACGTGTAAGCAACGTCAGCTGGTGTAACTGCCTGGCCGTCGCTCCACTTAGCGCCTGAACGGATGGTGAACGTAACAGTCATACCGCCATTGCTGAATACTTCAGAAGTGGCAAGCCATGGGTACTGTACGCCAGCCTTCAAGCTGTCGAACTCAATCAATGGCTCGTAGGTGAGGCTTTCCAGCGACATCTGGTTCGAGACAGAGTTTGAGTTGTAAGGGTTGAAGTTGTCCGTGAAGGTAACTCCAACGTTTGTTTCTTCGGTCAAAGTAGTTGCGTTTGCAACGCCACCACTCGCACCACTTGTTCCAGCAGCAACACCGACAATGCCGAGCGAAAGGCTCGACACGGCCATTGCAACTGCAAGCGCCTTCTTCTTAATCATTAATTCCCCCTTGTTGTGTGGCTTTCACCACGTTGCCCCATGTTGTCATGGGATTTGCTCGATAGGCATTTGCCATCGATTTGTTGCGACTCAGTCACCATAGACCGAATCTGCGAACGGTGCCAAGCAATCACTACGCTGTGACTTTCTTGGTAATTGAAACTGCGCTCCGCTGCGCTTCAGAAGCCTGAAGCCAGCAACGCGAAGAGTGACCTTCTTCCAATTGAGTAACAGGAGGTTGGTTCGAATGACAGATGTCAAGGGCCTGCGGGCAGCGTGGACTAAAGCGACAGCCCTCGTAGTTGAAGCCTGCGTTACCTGGATCCTTCACATCCGAGTCGTGTCGACTCTCTAGGTTTTCGGGGTCTGGAACTGATGACACCAGCAATTGGGTATACGGGTGAACCGGAGCGTCAATAATGGCGGTTCCAACGGCACGCTCCACGATCTGTCCGGCGTACATAACAACAGTTTCGTCAGCAATGTAGCGAGCTGAAGCAATGTCGTGTGTGATGTACATCATGGCCAGATTGCGCTCGTCGCAGAGGTCACGAAGTAAGTTCAATACCCCAAGGCGAACCGACACGTCGAGCATTGAAATTGGCTCGTCGGCCAGCAGAATATTGGGATTCACCGAAAGGCCGCGGGCAATGTTGATTCGCTGCAACTGACCACCCGAAAGTTCGTGTGGGTAGCGGTCAAGGTACTGCTGCGGTGGCGTAAGCGACACGCTACTCAGTACTTCGTGAGCCTTGCCGAGAACATCTTCTTTGGGAGTGCCATGGATCAGCAATGGACGCTCAATAGCGTGCATTACTTTGTGCACCGGGTTAACTGAAGCGAACGGGTCCTGGAGAACCAGCTGAACTTCACGGGCATATGCGAGGTCGCGCTGGCTCTTAAGGTCGATGACCTGACCATTGAGCATCAGTTCGCCACTGGTTGGCGGAACGATGCGAGAAAGCATTCGCGCCAAAACAGACTTGCCTGAACCAGACTCGCCCACTACCGCCAAGACACGGCCAGCCTTTAACTGCAGGTGGATGTCATCGACGGCACGGACCACGCGCTTCTTCGCAAAGAAGCCAGAGTCGCTACGGACGAGGAAGTGTCGAGTAAGACCCTTCGCCTCTAGGAGAACAGTTCCCTTTTCTACCTGGCTCACTTTGCACTTCCCTCTGAGGACTTAACTCGCTTCGACAATTCGACTGGAACACCCGACGACACCGATGGGTCGTGGAGCCAGCACGCAACAAGACGTCCCGACTCTTCGATGGCCATAAGTGGTGGAACCTCTTCGCGGCACTTGTCCATTGCGTAGGGGCAACGTGGATTAAAGCTGCAACCCTTAGGCAGCGCCTTGAGGTCGGGAGGTGAACCGGGGATACCCGTTAGGACCTCGCGCTCACCGTGTAGTGGTGGGAATGAGTTCATCAGTCCCAAGGTGTACGGGTGACGAGGAGCACCGTAGAGTTCGGTCGCAACTGCGCGCTCCATAATCTGGCCTGCGTACATCACCATGATTTCGTCGGCGAGTTCAACCAGTAGCGACAAGTCGTGGGTGATGAAGATCATGGCGAAGCCGAGCTTCTGACGAAGTTCGTACAACTCGCTCACGATTTCACGCTGTGTAACAACGTCCAGCGCGGTCGTAGGTTCGTCCATGATGACAAGCTCAGGGCTGAGGGCAAGTGCCATCGCAATCATCACGCGCTGACGCTGACCACCTGAAAGTTCGTGGGGAAAGCGGTCGAGACGGTCAGAGCCAAGACCCACCAGTGCCAAGAGTTCTGCGGCTCGAGCCCTACGGTCCGCCTTGCTCATGCTCTTGTCGTGCGTGCGAAGCACTTCGTCAAATTCCTTGCCGATGCGGCGCAAGGGGTTGAGTGCGCTCAGTGCGCTCTGGAGCACCACTGAAATGTGGTTCCAGCGCACCTTACGCATATCAGTCTCTGAGGCGGCCAGCATGTCAAAAGGAGTTGATGAACCGTCTTCGGACTGAATGTTGAACGTAACGTCACCGCCCGAAATCACACCAGGGGCACGCAAAAGACGAGTTAGGCCGTACACGAGTGTTGACTTGCCTGATCCCGACTCACCAGCGACTCCGAGAACCTTGGACTTACCAAGTACGAAGTTCACGTCGGCAACGGCGCGAACCGACTCTTCGCCGTAGCCATAATTTACGCAGAAGTCTTTGACTTCGAGAATGATCTTTTCGGAAGTCATCGTGCTCCACCCTTTACAGAATCTGTTGCTCGTTGTACTGGTGTGTAACCCAGTCGGGGACGACGTGCCATGCCAGCCTTACGACGATTGCGAGCGCTCATACCACCAGCGCGAAGGCGTGGGTTAATAAATTCGTCGATACCGAAGTTGATGAGCGCCAAACTGGTGCCCACGAGTGCAATGGCAACTCCTGGTGGAATGAACCACCACCAGAGGTGCGCGAGTGCTGCGTTGTCGGACTGAGCCCAGTACAACATTGTTCCCCAGTTCCAAACCGCAGTGTTGGTGAGGCCAAGGAACGCCAGCGTGGTGAAGACACCAATGGAGTAGAGGATGGTGAAGAGCAGCGACGAAGCAAGGATAGGGAGGAGGTTTGGTCCAATTTCTGCGAACATGATTCGCATTCGACCTTCACCGATAATTCTCGAAGCCTCAACAAAGTCACGATTGCGCAGTGACATGGTCTGAGCGCGCAGAACTCGTGCACCCCATGCCCAGCCCGTAAGAGCAACCACAAGGCCGATTACTACTGGGTTTGAGTTCGTTCCTTCGGGGAGGTAACTGTTAATAACAATGAGCAGTGGCAGACCGGGAATAGCAAGGAACACGTTGGACAGTAGAGACAATCCGTCATCCGCACGTCCCCCGATGTAACCAGCTGCTACTCCGACGGTGACCGAAAGGAACGTTGCTACGAGACCCGCAAGGAAGCCAACGACCATGGTGTCGCGGCAACCCACCAGCAACTGAGACAGTACGTCTTGGCCCAAGGTTGTCGTCCCCAACCAGTGAGCTGCCGAAGGCGCCAAGTTGGGGATGTAGGCAGTGCTACTCGGATCATATGGAGCCAAGTATGGGCCGATGATTGTAAGGAGGATGAAGGCAAAGAGAATTCCTAAGCCGACAAGAACCTTTGGGGACTTTGGTACTTGGATTGAAGCCATTAGTGGACCGTCGCAGTTCGTGTTCGTGGGTCAAGGATGTAATAGACAATGTCGGCAAAGAAGTTGGCCGCTAGAACGGTGAAAGTCACCAGCAAGAAGATGCCCTGGAGTAGTGGGTAGTCCTCGTTACCAACAGCTTGAACAAGCAAGTTACCTACACCCGGGTAGTTGAAGACTTGCTCCACGAGAAGTGCACCAGAGACCAATAGACCAATTGTCAAAGCAAAGTTGGCAATTGAAGGAAGGATGGCGTTACGCGCGGCGTGCCAGATAACACGGCGCCGTGGGAGTCCCTTCGCTACTGCCATAAGGACGAAGTCTTCACCAATGGTTGTGATCATCATGTTTCGCATACCGAGCATCCAACCGGCTAACGAAGTGAGGACAATCGAGGCGACTGGCAATTGTCCGTAGCGCATGACGCTAGCGATGTAGTCCCAGTGCCAACCAGGAACCAGCGACTGGTCGTACGCACCGAGCAGTGGGAACCAGTGCAACTGACTTGCGAACACCATAATAAGAATTGTTCCGAGGAAGTAGTACGGAACACTCTGGAGGAATGTGGCAATTGGAATAAAGGTGTCTACTCGTGAACCACGGGTCCATCCGAACATGACACCCATAAAGGTTCCAATGATGAAACCAATAACTGTGGCAACACCAATCAAACCAATCGTCCACCAGAGCTGGGAAGAAAGAACTTGGCTCACCGGTGCAGCCAAGGTGATCGACTCACCGAGTTGACCATGGATCAATTGATCGAGGTAATTGAAATACAAAACCCACTCGGGCTTGTTCATACCCTGACCGAATTGAAGTTTGATTGCCCGAATCATTTCCGGCGTAACGCGACCGTGAATCTTTCCAATCAGCATCTCAATCGGGTTACCCGGCATGAGCCGAGGCAGGATGAAGTTGACGGTAATGGTTACCCACGCCGTGAGTAAATACACGCCCAGTCGGCGAATCAGCATTCTCATTACGAAGCCAGCTCTCTCATTAGGTTTAATCCTTTACTTGTACTGCAACCGCACGAATCTCTCAGCACCAGTTCGGTGTTAAGCATCACACTCTGCTTGGCCCGGCCTGGATTGGCAATGGCGTCGAGCAGCAAACGAACTGCTTCAACACCCATGCCAAAAGTGTCTTGACGAACTGTAGTCAATGGAGGCGTCATGAAAAGAGACATCGGTGTGTCGTCGAAACCAGTCAGCATCACTTCGTCCGGAACACGAATCCCGTGTTCATTCAGTGCATTGAGTGCACCAAGGGCTGATTGATCGTTGCCCGCAATGATGCAGCGAGGCAACTTGGTCTTTGACTTCAGACGCTTGGTCATGGCCTCGTAGCCACTTTCAACGGACCAGTCGCCTTCCAAGATGTCGTGCTTCTTCACAACGCCACCGAGTGCGGTGAAGTGCTCGAGAAAGGCGTCACGACGCTCGTAGGCGTCAGGACTGCGCAAACGGCCGGTAATAATGCCGGCTGTTACGACCCCGTGATCAGCGACCAGGTGCGTAGCAATCTCGGCCATTGCCCGCTCATTGGAAATTGTTACAGTGTCGAATTCGAGGGAGTCCGACTCCGACGCCACCACCACGAGGGGCACTCGGAAGTCCACGGACTTCATGACTTTGGGTGTAATCACGCGTTCGAGAACGATCAAACCGTCCACGGTGGCGAGAATTCGCTGCAACTGCTCAATGCGCTCATCTTCATCAAGGGAGATAAAGCTCAAGAGAATTGAATAATTTGCGTTCGAAGCCTCGGTTTCAATACTGCGAAGCAGCATGTCCACGTACAGCATGCTCTCGCGCTCCACGCCGGGGTGCTCACCGACCATGAAGTCCTTAGGGAAAGCAACACCAAGGATCTTGGTTCTGCCGGAGGAGAGGTGTTGCGCCATGGGGTTCGCTACGAAGCCCAGCTCAGTAACAGCCTTTTCAACTCGACGCTGCGTGGCGGAGGAAAGCTTGGCGCTGCCATTTATATGGCGACTGACGGTGGCTACCGAAACCTTGGCACGGGCAGCGACGTCATAAATCGTCGGACTGGTGTTGTCCAAAACTGCCTCCCCCCAAGGATATTTACGGTCCGTAAATAGTTCGTAACCGGTTACATCGTGAAACCGGTTTCAACTTATACTTTCGTGCAAGGGCCTGTCAAGCCAAGTAAGCGAAACTTTTCACATTTTCGTCACATGGTGCCGACACTCCAATGCGGCTCTTTTATTGAGGGGGAAACCATGACAGCAAGTAACGACGCGCTTACGAGCGTTCCACTTGAAGAGAAAGTTCAGTTACTGATCGGTACCGGTTGGGGAACAAACGAAAGCAAGACGCTCGGCCTACGTCCGATCACCATGGCTGACGGTCCCCACGGGCTTCGTAAGTCTCAGGAAGGCAGCCTTGGCCTCGGTGGCGAAGTCCCCGCCACGTGTTTTCCACCGAGCGTTACTCTCGGAGCAACGTGGGACACCGACCTCGCTTACCAAATGGGTGCGGCTATTGGTCGCGAATCACACCAAGAAAACGTTGACGTTCTTCTAGGACCTGGCATCAACTTGAAGCGCTCGCCACTGTGTGGACGTAACTTTGAATACCTTTCGGAAGACCCGCTCCTTAGTGGCGTTCTCGGTGCTGCGTACATCAACGGCATCCAGTCCAACAATGTTGCAGCGTGCGTGAAGCACTACGCCGCTAACAACCAAGAGACACGACGTATGAATGTGGACGCAGTTATTGACGAGCGCACGCTGAATGAGTTGTACCTGCGCAGCTTCGAGATTCTCATTGAACTTTCGAACCCGTGGACCTTGATGTGCTCCTACAACTCAGTCAACGGCAGCTTCGCCAGCGAAAGCAAGTTCCTCTTGACCGACGTCCTTCGTGATCGCTGGAACTACGACGGCGTCGTAGTCTCCGACTGGACAGCAGTTATTGACCGAGCCCGTTCGCTGGAGGCTGGTCTCGACATTGAAATGCCTACATCGAAGAATGGTGCGCCACGCGTCATTGAAGCAGTCCGCAATGGAGAGCTTTCCGAAGACTTGGTCGACCTTTCAGTTAACCGTCTCATTACGTTGGCTCAGCGCGTTACGCGCCCAGCTCCTTCGGAGCCTGTTGACTTTGACGCTCACCACGCACTCGCTCGTCGTATTGCAGCAGCAGGTGTTGTCATGCTCAAGAACGAAGGCAACATTCTTCCATTGGCCGACAAGGCCGGCCAGAAGATTGCCGTGATTGGTGAATTTGCCCAGTCACCTCGCGCTCAAGGTCAGGGAAGTTCGCGCGTCAACGCACTTCGCAATGACGACGCCCTCACTGCGCTCAAGGCACGTTTCGTTAACTCAGAAATCGAGTACAGCGTTGGTGTTCGCAGTGTTGACTCTTCGGACGAGGCGGCCATTCGCGCAGAAGCTGTTGAAGTGGCCAAGAACAGTGACGTTGCCGTGCTGTTTATTGGTCTCTCAGACTTGGACGAGTCAGAAGGCTTCGACCGTACTGACATTGCTATCCCTAACGCCCAAATTGCCCTCGTACGAGAAGTAGCCAAGGTCAATAAGAACGTTGTCGTGGTTCTCACTAATGGTTCACTCGTTGACATCGCGAGTTGGATGGACGAAGCGCCAGCCATTCTCGAAGCGTGGCTCGGCGGACAAGCCGGTGGTCCCGCTATCTGCGACATCTTGAGTGGTGACGCCAGTCCTTCTGGTCGCCTCAGCGAGTCAATCCCCTTTAAGTTGAGCGACATTCCTGCGCAGATGAACTTCCCCGGGGAGTTCGACTCGGTGATCTACGGTGAGCGCCTTAACGTGGGCTACCGCTACTTCACTTCATTCGATGTGCCAGTGGCTTTCCCCTTCGGATTTGGTCTCAGCTACACCAACTTCGAGTACAAGACACTTTCCGTCACTGAACAGGGTGACAACGTTGTTGTCCGCGTTGGGGTCACCAACACCGGTTCCGTTGACGGCGCTGAAGTAGTGCAGGTCTACGTTGGTCGCGAAGAGTCCGTCGTGGACCGTCCGGCCTACGAATTGAAGGGCTTCGCACGCACGTTCATCAAGGCTGGCGCTACCGAAGAAGTAACCGTGACAATCCCGACGAAGCACCTAGCGTACTGGGACGTTCGCGTTGGGCGGTGGGTCGTTGAACCAGGTTCGTACACCTTCAATGTTGGTGCGTCGAGTGGTGACATTCGCCTGCGTAGCGAACTTTCACTCGCGGGCGACAACGTAACGCCTCCACTCACGGCAATGTCAACATTGGGCGAGTGGCTCGAGAGCCCGACCTACGGCGAGAAGGTTCGCGAAGTCTTCGGACTCACCGGCGAAGCAATGGCCTTTGTTGGTGAAGAAGGCTCACCGAACTACAAGATGTTCATGAACATTCGTCTGAACCAGATTGTCCACCTTGCAAACTCCGATCGTTCAGCTGACGAGATGGTTGCTGAGGTTCTTAAGTAGTACTCGCCTTGAAGAAGTAAACATGCGAAAGTAGAACGATGTCCACCACAACGCCAGAACAAGTACGAGCTGGCGTTGTGGTGCGATGGCGTTGGTCGCTTACCTCGTTTTACGTCTTGATGGGACTGAGTGGCGCCCTGTGGGCCGTACGTCTGCCAACCATCCGTATTGACCTTCACGCTTCGAGTTTTGAGCTCGGACTTGTTGGGCTCTGCGCTGCTATTGGCTCATTCTTGGGTATTGCCGCATCACACCGAATCATTCAGCGCTACGGCACTCGCGCCGCCATGTGTCTGGGGTACATCGTCGGACCGGTCGCCTTCATCATCGAAGGGTACGTCACGCAGCACCGCTGGAGTGACGGCATCATCATCGTGGGTGTTGGCTATTTCATCAATGGGCTCAGCTTCTCGTGCACCGACATCGCAATCAACGTTGACGGTTCGGCAATTGAACGAGAGCTCCAACAGTCGGTACTACCTAACCTGCACGGTCTGTTTTCTGTTGGCTCAGTAGTTGGAGCAGCCCTCGGCACACTCTGCGCCGCAATCCATGAATCAATCTTTACTCAGAGCACCGCTGTGGCAATTGTGATGTTGGCCATTCCCTTCGCCACGTACTCAATGTTGCAAGGACGCCAGGGCGAGCACGTTGGCTCCAAGGGCGAAGGTCGCTGGCGAGACCTCTTCGACGCATCGCTCATGATTCTTATTGGGTGTATTTTCCTCTTCACTGTGGCCGAAGGTGCGGCCAACTCGTGGCTCACCCTGGTGATTAATGAAGCCCGACACTTTGATCCAGTCTTTGCGGGCGTATGCCTCTTTAGCTTCAGCGGAGCCATGACGGTGATGAGGTTGGCGTCACGAAGGTGGACAGAGAAGGCCAACCCAATCACGATCTTCCTCTACCTCGGGACCATTGGTTTTGTCGGTGTTTTCCTCATTCGATTCGCAACATCTCAGCCACTTCTGATTTTGGGGTCGGTGTTATGGGGAGCCGGTATCGCCCTCGCTTTCCCCCTGTGCATCTCAGCAGCTGGGCACACTGGCGCGAACTCTTCGCAGCGGGTGGTGTTTGTCGCAACCTCGGGCTACGCCGCCTTCCTTATTGCACCACCGATTCTCGGTCTCGCCGCTCAGAAGACGGGACTGCTCACCATTCCCACTATTTGCCTGGGTTCGTTTCTCCTGGCCCTCGTGCTACTGACCTTTGGGCGTCGCACTGTTGCTCAGGCCATGGAGAGCAATCGAAGTCAGACGAATTAATTCTCTTGATTGGTGTACGACACAAATCGTTGTGAGAAGTTCACTAGTGAAACGCCAAGCACGAGACAGCCGGCACAGAGTACGAACACTGTTCGTAGCCCCCATGGACCAAGTGCTGATGCTCCAATAACGGGACCGGTGAGAAGCGCCCCAACGAGACCAGAATTTGTCTGGAGTCCCATGGCTGCTCCCGGAAGAGGAACGACCCGCTGAAAGATCATGAGTCGCACTGCGGCGTAGGTGGCAACGAACGTGGCGTTAAGGACCTGAATGATGAGCATTTCTTCACCACTCCGGGCCGTGGCCATGAGGAAGTAGTACCCCACGCCGGCAAGGGCGGCGTAGGAAATCAGCCTGACTTCAGAGTGCTTCATGACGGCTTTTCGCAGCCAGAGCAGTGCCGGCACCTCGAGCCCGGCTGCGAGTCCGAGGGCAATACCTCCCCACAGTGACGTCGAGTGCAGCGACCGAACAGCAAAAAGTGCAGTTACCGTCATGGACGCCGACATTGCTGTCTGCATGAACGAGAAGCCCAGAAAGAGACTGGTCACGCCTAGTTTGCTGACGCCTAGACGTTCTTTCACTTTCGCGACAACTTCGACCGGCACTCTGGTACGGATTAACTGACTCGTGACCGTAAAGTTTCCGGTAGCCAGCACTGCAATGAGACCGACCAGAGCCTTGGCACCGGCAGTGGCGACGAGCAGTGTACCGAGCGGCGCTCCGAGTACCCAGGCCAGTGAGATGACCGAACGCATCGTCACCACTTCTTTGCGCGACGATCCAGTGTGGCGGGCGTAGGCGAACAGCATGGCGTTACCCACAAAGGCCCAGGCACCAAAGATGATCAGAAAGCACGAACCCACCAGGAGTGAGCGCATCGTCAACAAGGCGGCGCACATAATGAGTGAGCACGCCGAACTCGCGACCATTGGCGACAGATAGTCACGGTGACGGTCAGCCCAGCGAGGTACCGACCACGACAAGAACATGGCGACCACGTTGTACAGGAAGATCACCAGGGCAATCTGGCCATTTGATGCGTTATAGAGACGAGAGAGCAGCAGCGCGGACATGGGGTTCGTGACCGCCATTTGTGTTCCCCATAAATACGCCGCACCACGCATGGCGAATCGAGGAGGAGCCGTCTTTTCTAGCTGATGACCAACCGTTGCATCGTGGTCAGAGGAGAGCGACATTGCCCTCCAGTCTACGTGGCTTGATTTACGAGACCGAGTGTGGCAATGATGGACTCATGCGCACATTCGTCAAGCTTCTACTCTGTACTTCCTCGCTGTTGTCAGCGTCGTCTTTGTACGCAGCGAGCGCGAATGGTGCAACCACCGTTTCAATTGTTGACTGTCTCAACGTCACGGCAGCTCCAAAGCAACTCATCATTGCGTGCGGCGACGGCAATCGGTACATTGCTGGTATTCACTGGACGCAGTGGGGGCTGCCTTCAGCGAAAGGATCGGGCCAGCTGACGTGGAATGACTGCTCGCCGACCTGCGCAGCCGGTCACTATCACTCCAAGCCAATCACTTTCAGCGCCACAAAAATTGTGACTTACCGAGGCCACAAGGTGTACAGCGAACTCGTTGGCCCTAAGGGCAGTTGGACTACGTCCTCTGCAACCTGGGACCTACTACCCGAGTAGGTACGACGACCTACTCTCCCCACGCTTCTTGTTCGGGGGCGTGCTTGTCGAGACCGAAGCTAGCAACCACGAACACCACCACGGCAATGCACTGAGCAATGAGGGCCTGCTTGAAGCCGCCCGCAAAATCACCCTTCGTTACTCGAGAGAAGAAGACAGTTCCGAAAATCGCTACGCCGGCTGAAGCACCAATGGCCTGGACCGCGGTGAGAAGTCCCGAGGCGGAACCAATTTCGTCATTACCAATGGACGAAAGAATCGTCTGGAAGAGCGCGGCAACAATAAGTCCCGTGCCGAGTCCCGACACTGCCATGCCGGCCACAATGTGCCACACCGAGAATGCTCCACCGGCGTTCAGCCCGATCCACAGAAGTGCTGCACCAATAATTTGCACGCCCGCTCCAATGTGCAACGTCAAGCGCCCAAGCTTTTCCGAGAGGACAGCCCCCGAGAGGACGCCACCAATGGCGGTGCCCACCGCAATAGGCACATTCGCCAACGCTGCGTGACTCGCACTGAAGCCGTGACCAATCTGCAGGAACAAGGTGATAATCAAGTACAGGCCAGTAAAACCACTGAAGAAAATGGCGATGGATCCAACACCTACTAAATAGTGTCGGTTTTCAAAGAGCGAGGCCTTGACCAGTGGTGTCTTGCCCGACCGCTCAACCACTCGGTCACGCAGCATGAACAGGTAAAAACCGACTGGCGACGCCACCAAACAGATCCACGTCCACGGCGCCCAGTTATCAACGCGACCTTCAATGAGGGGGAGAATCAGGAGCACTGACGACACCGCAATGATGAGGCCACCTAGGGCATCAATAGTGACGCCACGGTCCCCGGGGCGCTTGGGCAAGATGAAGAATCCTGAAATTGCTCCGATAAGTCCAATAGGAACATTCACCAAGAACACTGCTCGCCACGAAAGGTTAAGGATGTTTCCTTGGATAATGAAGCCACCAATAATTGGCCCCAAGATGCCGCCGAGTCCATAAATAGGGCCTGACGCCGCAAAGGCCTTGCCCATTTCTTCTGGCGGGAACGACTCGCGGATGAGACCCAAACCCTGAGGCAGTAGCAAGGCACCGGCCACGCCTTCAAGGATCCGAAAAAAAATCAACCAATCAGTGCTGGTTGAAATAGCGCAGAGCACTGAGGCCACCGTGAACCCGGCCATACCGAGCAAGAACGTGTTGCGACGGCCGTAGCGGTCACCGAGGCGCCCACCGAGAATGAGGCCCGCGCCTAGGGCGAGGGTGTAGCCACCGATGATCCACTGCAGCGACGATGGCGATGCGCCGAGGTCACGCTTCAGAGAAGGTCCGGCAACATTGACAATGGTGCCGTCGAGCAAGTCCATCACCTCGGCCACCATCATGATGGCCAAGATCCACCAGCGAAGCGGGTGTCCAGTGGGAGCGGTTGTTGAGGTCTCTTGAGAAGTCACCCTCTCAGACTAAGCGTCCGCCCTACTTTTCAACGACAAAGAGTGCTCGGTGCGCTTCGTCCGTGGCACTGCCACCTTGCGTATCAGACGCCACCACCACCTTCGTGAACGAACCGAGTTCCTTGATGATGTTGTCTAGCGGCACGGCCAGCTCTTCGATTCGTTCCTGGTGCAGAGTGAATGTGCCGTTTCCTAAGGACTCAAACACCCGAATGTGCCACGTAGCAAGTGGCGCCCGTGAGTAGTCGAGTTCCATGATGAGCGTATGTTCTTCAAAGTCGTAGACCCAGGGATCGACTTCGCCCAAATCCTGAAACCTGCCAACAGTATTCACGTCGAAAATGAAAAGTCCACCGTCAACGAGCAGCTCGCGGACGTTCGCAAAGAGGGCTTGCCACTGGGCCCACGAGGTCAGATGGTTAATGGTGTCGTAGACACAAAGAACCGCATCAAACTTTTGCTCCGACGTGAAGGTAGTGATGTCGTCCACGACGAACGTGGCCGTTGGACAACGCCGACGAGCGACCTCAATCATCTCCGTCGAAAGATCGACACCGGTGAGTTCGAAGTTGCTCCCAAGACCCGCCATGATGGCGCCCGTACCACAACCGAGTTCAAGCACCTTGGTGGCTTGCGGACGGAATCGTGCGGTCGCATCCAGAATCTGGCGAATTCGCTCAACGGGCTCGCCATTGACGTCGTCGTAAAACTTGGCGAGAGCGTCGTAGCTAGACATTGCTCAGCGTGCGCGAAGGAGTTATTCGCCGTCGTCGCCAGAAGACTGAGCGGCAATCTCGGCGCGGATTTCGTCCATGTCGAGTGTGAGGGCCTGAGCAACAATGTCCGTGAGAGCAGCCTCAGGCAGAGCGCCAGCTTGGTTGAACAGGACGACCTGGTCACGAATCACCATCAACGTAGGAATTGACTGAATGCCGAACGTGGCCGCGAGCGCTTGCTGCGCCTCCGTGTCAATCTTTCCAAAGACCACATCCGGGTGCTCGTTCGAAACCTTCTCGAAGATGGGGCCAAACGTCATGCACGGTCCACACCAGCTCGCCCAGAAGTCGAGGAGCACCATAGAACTTCCAGTCACGACTTCATCAAAGTTCTGTTCGGTTATTTCAAGCGTGGCCATGCCAACTCCTCTTCTTTTCCTTCAGTCTACGAGTCAGGCCCCGCCTTACTTACGGGCGCGAAGCGTGAAAGATGCCGCGAGTCGCTTCGGATTGTCACGAAGTTCATACTCGCCGTTCCCTGTCATCACCATGACGTCACCGAAATGATTCCAAGGAACGCTCGTGTGCTCGGTCAGACTCACAAACGTGAGGCCGGCAGCCTGAAGGGCAGCGATGATTTCACCAAGTCCGTGACTGAACTGGATGCTCTCGGGCGACGCTAACGAGCCTTCGTGCTCCACGTACGTCTTTTCTTCAGAGATTGCAAACCCTTCAGTTTCGAAATAGGGATAGTGCAGTGGAATTGTTCCATCGTCCAATGTGTCGCCCAACGAATTGAGCATTGGATGGCCCTCACGTATGAAGAGTGATCCACCCTGGCGTAGGAGGCCCGCCACCACCTTTGCCCATGCGTTGATGTCGTTCAGCCAGCAGATGGCGCCGATGCCGGTGTAGACCAGATCAAACGACTCAGCCTCCAGCACGTCGAGAGCGTCGTAGACATTGCTCTCTACAAATCGAACGTTGCTCTCTACTTCGTTCGCGAGAGCCTGAGCAGCTTCGAGTGATTTTGGAGAGAAGTCGAGACCAGTAACACTGCGGGCCCCGAGGCGTTCCAGGGAAATGGTGTCAGTTCCAATGTGGCACTGCAGGTGCACAACATCCAGGTCGGTGATATCCCCGAGGAGTGGGAGATCAAATCGCACCACGTCAGAAATGAAGGAGTCATCACTGCGGAACTTGTCCAGGTCGTACCCGACGAGATGAAAGGGAACGCGAGAGTCCCAGTTCTTCCGGTTTATTTCAATGTAGTCAGTCACTGCCGTATCTTTGCAGTTTTACTTCGTGCCGGCGTGAATCCAACGTTCGGGGTGCAGCTGACCCCACCCAATCATCGCCCCGGTCAGCACGATGACACCACCAACCACCTCGTACCACGCCAGTGGCTCGCGGAGAAAGAGCACACCGCCAAGAACGGCAATCAGGGCTGCGGTGTACTCAACAGTGCTGGCAACTGAACTCCCCCAGATTTCGACTGTTTGAAAGTTCCACATGAAAGCGAAGCCGCCAGCAAAGATTCCCAGAAAGAAGAGCCAAGCAAGAGGAGCTGCGCTAACTCCAGACTTCGTAAAGCCATCGACGAGAAAGAACGGCAAGATTGTCGTTGCACTGAGGACTTGCTGCGCACTCGCCAAACTGATTGGGTCGAGTCCCTTCGGTGACAGATAGCGCTTGATGTAGGGGAACGCTAAGCCGTAGGCAATGATGACAATGAGCAGAAGAAGCACTGACCACCAGGGATTGCTTCCAAACCCATGCCACACACCCACGACTACGAGGATGCCGAGGAATCCGGTCGCTAGTCCAATCAACTGACTCGCGTGAAGCTTCTCTTCTCGAAAGACCGCAACCAGAAAGAGCAAAGTAGTGAGCGGAATCATGCCCGCAGTCAGACCCGCCAACACCGACGTAACCCGCGTTTCTGCGAGTGGCACCAGGACGCCGGGAATCACACCAGCGAGGAACGCCACCACCCAAAGGTGGGCCCACGTCGAGCGACCCTTTGGCAACGAACCGCCTCGCCGCTTCAACACCCACAGCAGTGTGATGGCCCCAATAAAACAGCGACCAAAGCCAATACCCAGCGGGGTGAAGCTGTGCTGAATCACCTTGTACGAGCCGAATGTACTTCCCCACGCCAGTGTTGTACCGATGTAGGGCCAGAGGGCGGAACGCTGATCAGATGACATCGCTGACGATTAGCTTTCTTGAGGCTTCGCTTGTGGCAAGTTGACGTCAAGGGCAATGCCGACGACACGAATGATGAGGCAAATGCCACCCGCCATGATGTACCACCCGAGCGAGGCCTTGTGGGATTCGTATCCCAGAACCGTAATGGTCGAACCAATGAGTGCCGGAATTGCGTAGAGGCCACGACGAAGCACTCGAGGAACTTCATTTAACAACACGTCGCGAACTACTCCACCACCAATACCGGTGATCATGCCCAAGATTGCTGAGGCCAGTGCTCCCGCGTGAGCGTGAAATGAAATATCGGTTCCCAGAACACAAAAGAGCGCGAGCCCGAGAGCGTCGAAATACATGATCGAGTGTCGCCAACGAAGTAGCGGCGTGTGGAACAAGAAGCCGACGACGCCCGAGGCAATAACGGTGACGACAATTCGCCAGTCAAAGATTATGTAGGCCGGAATGCCCAGCATCACGTCGCGAATCGTCCCGCCAGCGAGTCCCACCACAATGGCGAGAACAATGACGCCAAAGAAATCTAAGTGCTTTTGAACGGCCGCCAAAGCACCAGTTATTCCAAAAATAAAAACACCGATTATCACCATGGTCTCGAGTGTGTGTGGTCCAACACTCGACGCGGCGACGGCTAACTCCATTACTTCAGCCTAGGAGTTGTCAGCAACGAGACCTTCGAAATTAGACTCGAAAAACAAAGTCAGTCTCGTAAAATTACGTAATGCCATTACTCCATGTACTCGCTTTGGTCGCTCTTGGGGTCTGTGCCCTCTGCTGGATTCTCTCATTGCTCACGAACGAGACGTCCTGGGTCGACCGACTTTGGTCTGTCGTTCCCGAGGTCTACATCTGGATAATTGCGGGCCACGCGCACTGGCACAATACGACCCTCAACGTCATGGCCGTGCTCACCACGCTCTGGGGAGCCCGACTCACATTTAACTTCGCCCGAAAAGGTGGGTACAGCGGTATGGAGGACTATCGCTGGCAAGTGTTACGGGACTCCATGACAAAGTGGCAGTTCCAACTCTTCAATATCCTCTTTATCGTCCTTTACCAGAACTTCTTGTTACTTCTCATTGCTCTTCCGGCGTACGTGGTCTATGAGCACCCGTCGACACGCTTTGGAACACTCGACCTTGTACTGAGCGGCCTCTTTGTGGCGCTGCTCCTTGGCGAGACGATTGCCGACCAACAGCAATGGAATTTTCATAAGTGGAAGGCTGGCGAAACTGCTTCCGGAAGGAATCCCTCTCCAAGGTTTCTCCAGACCGGACTGTTCAAATTCTCACGCCACCCGAACTACTTCTTCGAAATTGCTCAATGGTGGGTCATCTTCTTCTTCGGTGTTGACGCCGCACACTCATTTGCACAGTGGATATGGGCCTCGCCCATTCTGCTGAGTCTGCTCTTTGTCGGCTCAACCAACTTCACCGAGAAGATCTCACTGGGGAAATACCCTGAATACGCCGACTACCAGCGGACAACTTCTCCAGTCATTCCTTGGTTCCCTAAGACAAAGTAGACGCCCACTGTGGCTACTCCCGAGGTGAAGGTAATCGGGAGGTTAAATGTCAAAGATAATTGAGTTAAGTAGGACAATTTCAAGGGAATCGGAGAAAATCGTGGGCTAAAAATGTCCTTGTGTCTTCAACATTTATCCTCATTCTGGTTGTGGCGGTTGCGGTTGGTTTCGACTTCACCAACGGCTTCCACGACACTGCAAACGCAGTAGCCCCAACGATCGCCACTAAGGCCCTAAAGCCACGCACCGCCGTCGCTATGGGTTCGGTCCTCAACTTTGTAGGCGCTTTCTTGTCACTCAAGGTCGCCGCCACCGTAGCGAGCGGCATCGTGCAGCAAACGGACATTCTCCAGTCACGTAACGCCGGCCTGGCTGTTGTCTTTGCCGGTCTCGTTGGAGCCATAGTGTGGAACGTCACCACCTGGTACTTCGGCATCCCTTCAAGCTCGAGCCACGCCCTTATCGGTGGCGTGATTGGCGCCATGATGGCCTACGCCGGTGGAAGTGCCGTTCTGTGGGGCGGCATTACTAGTAAGGTCCTCGCTCCTTCGATAGCGGCCCCAATCTTTGCTTTGGTCATTGCGGCCATTGCAACAACCCTCTCTCGCCAACTCACACAGAAGGCCGACAACGACACGAAGTCCCTCGGCATGAAGGCTGGGCAGATTGGCTCCTCCGCGCTGCTCTCTATTGCCCACGGAACGAACGATGCACAAAAGACCATGGGTGTCATCACCTTGGCACTGATTGCTAATGGCACCATTGGTGCAGATGCAGCCACACCAAAGTGGGTTGTGGTTGTCTGCGCGGCCGCTATTGGCCTCGGTACCTTCATCGGCGGCTGGCGCATCATTCGCACCCTCGGTCAGGGCTTCACCAAGCTCAGCCCAACTCAAGGCTTTGCTTCGCAGATGACGTCATCGGCAGTCATCTTGACGTCGTCACACTTTGGCCTTCCCCTCTCAACCACCTACGTTGCTACCGGTTCAATCCTTGGTTCAGGCATCGGAACGAAGAAGCGCTCCGTGCGCTGGTCGCTGGCTGGTCGAGTCGCCCTCTCGTGGCTCATCACCTTGCCAGCCGCAGGTGTTTGTGGCGCAATTGCGTTCTACATTGCCCGTGGCGTTGGCTACGGACTCGGTTCCGTGCTCACGGGCCTCGCCCTCGCGGCCTACGCCAGTTTCATCTTCTTGCGCTCACGTCGCGACAAGATCAACGCCGCCAACGTCAATGACGCTTGGGGTGCTCACCACGAAGCATTCGAACCCACCCTCGACACACCGGCTGGAGCATAAGCATGGCAACCGTTACCGCACCTACTCCACTCATCAACTGGGCAGTCCTTTGGAAGGTTCTCTTCATTAGTGGCGCATTCGCCGTTATCACAGTTGCCCTCTTCACCATTGGGCTTCGATGTGCTTCACAGTTCCGCAGCACTACTTCTTCAGCGCTCGTGCGTACGGTGAACTTGCTCGTGTCCGTTGTCACCTTCGCAGGTATTGCCTACATTGCGTACTTGGGTATTCACTACATCCTTAGTAAATAATCGAGCGCACCTCGATTAGGAGTGTGCGTTTTCGGGAACTAAATTTGGTGCGTGGAACCAAAGGTCATTCTCTATTACGGATTTACCCCGCTCAGCGATCCTGCCGCTATTTGCCTCTGGCAGAAGACGCTGTGTGAGAGTTTGAACCTGAAGGGTCGCATCATCATCTCGGAACACGGGATTAATGGCACTCTCGGTGGTGACCTCAAGGACGTCAAGCGTTACATCAAGGCCAACAAGAACTACGCACCGTTTAAGAACATCTCCTACAAATGGTCTGAGGGCACGGGCGACGACTTCCCGCGACTACGCGTGCGTGTTCGTGACGAAATCGTCTCCTTTGGTGCGCCAGCGGAACTAAAGGTCGATGAAAATGGTGTCGTCGGTGGTGGCATTCACCTGAAGCCTCACGAAGTGAATGAACTCGTCGCTCAGCGTGGCGATGACGTTGTGTTCTTTGATGGCCGCAATGCCTTTGAGGCCATGATTGGCAAGTTCAAGAACGCGGTCGTTCCCGACGTGCGCACCACGCACGACTTCATTGCGGAGATTGAGAGCGGCAAGTATGACGAGCTCAAGTCCAAGCCCATCGTCACGTACTGCACCGGCGGCATTCGTTGCGAGATTCTTTCGTCACTCATGAAGAGCCGTGGTTTCGAAGAGGTGTACCAAATTGATGGTGGCATCGTTCGCTACGGTGAGGAATTTGGCGACGACGGACTCTGGGAGGGTTCACTCTACATTTTCGACGGTCGCATGAACCACGAGTTCTCCGACCACACCAAAGTCATTGGTACGTGCGAGCGCTGCGAGACACCAACGAGCAAGTTCTACAACTGCGCCAACTTGGCCTGTCGACAGCTCATCTTGTTGTGCGACGAGTGCGCGACACAGAACGTTTCAACGTTCTGCATTCCTAGTCACTTCGATGAGCCTCGCCGAGGCAAGAAGCTCGCCCCTTCCAACTAAGGGAGAACTATCTCGAAGCCGAACTGGAAGACGTCCAGCAGGTGTTCGAACGCTGCAAACAGCTCGATCGTGCCAGTGACACTGAGTCCTTCGTCGCTCATCAACTCAGTCGCCGTTTTTGCGCCCGCTGCGAAGCTGGCGAAAACGGGGGCCGTTGTCGTGACTTCGAAGTCCACGCGTGCTCCGTTGCGACCCTCGCTGGCATGTAGCACGCCGTTCTGCACGCCAAAGCTCCACACCTCTCGCACGTCAGAAAAGTTCACCACGGCCTCAAGACTGAAATCCTTCGCGTTAGGCCCATTCAGTCGCACACCTAGGAGATCAAACAGCAGTTCGGGCGTCAACGAGTTCATGATGCCAGCCCCGAGTCCATTGCCGGGAATGCCCGCCAACATCGAGCCATTGCTGCGAAGTTCTGAGGCGCCCGTCAGATAGAAGTCTCGCCACGGACCGGACTCGGCTTGGTAGCCCAACTGCTCGAGGGCATCGGCTTGGAGATAGCGAGCTTGCTCATTCGTAGGGTCCGCGAACACCACGTGGTTCACTACTTCAGCCACCCATCGGTAGTCACCCTGATCGAATGACTGCTTGGCCTTGGCGAGTACTGCCTCAGCACCACCCATGAATTCGACGTACCGCGCGGCGCCCTCGACGGGAGGCAGCGGGTGGAGGTGAGCGGGGTTGGCGTCAAACCACCCCAAGTACCGCTGGTAGACCGCTTTGGCGTTGTGCGACACCGTGCCGTAGTAGTCATGGTTGAAGAAGTCGTCGCTCAGGCTCTCGGGGAGTTCGAGTTCCTCGGCAATCTCGTTGGCGGTGAGCCCGTGGTTGGCCAAGCGCATCGTTTGGTCGTGGATGTAGCGGTACGAGTCGCGTTGGGAGTCGAGGTAGTAGGTGATTTCTTCTTGACCCCACCGAGGCCAGTGGTGCGAGGCAAAGACCACGTCGCTCTGGTGAGCGTAGAGCTGCTTACTCTCCTCGATGTACTTCGACCACGACAGCGCATCTCGTACTTGAGCACCGCGCAAGGTGTAGAGGTTGTGTTGCACCGACGTGCAGTTTTCCGCCATGCAGAGTGCCCGCAGGTCGGGGAAGAACATGTTCATCTCGCTCGGTGCTTCGGTGCCGGGGGTGAGCTGGAAGACAATGCGAACGCCGTCAATGACCATCTCTTCACCAGTGGCGGTGACGTCGTGCGTCGGGGCAATAAGCGACACCAGCGGGAGCGCGGGAAGACCTTTGCCGAGCCCCGTGTCAATGTGGCCTTGCGCGTCCTTAGGCAACAAGACGCCGTACATGTAGGTGGCCCGACGCAGCATGGGTGTGCCCGCAATAACGTTCTCGCTCACCACCTCTTCCATGAAGCCGGCCGGCGCAATCACCTGGGTTCGGCCCGAGGACACGTCCTCGTCGGCGATGATGCCGCGCACGCCGCCGTAGTGGTCAGTGTGCGAGTGAGAGTAGATGACTGCGTGCACGGGGCGTTCGCCCAAGTGTTCGTTCACGAGCGCCATGGCCGCGCTGGCCGTCTCGGTGGAGGTCAGGGGGTCGATAACAATCCACCCGGTCTCGCCCGCAACGAAGGTGACGTTCGAGATGTCAATGCCACGAACCTGATAGATCCCGGAAGCCACGGTGAAGAGTCCCGCAATGTTGTTGAGTCGTCCTTGCCGCCACAAACTGGGGTTCGCGGTAGCGGGCGGGGTCGTTGCTACGGCGGGGTCTTCCATAAAGGCGTAGTGGTCGAGGTTCCAGACGTCGTGAGCGAATCGTCCCGTAATTGCACGCTGGGTTATCGGCGCAATAAGGCCTCGCGTCGCCCGTTCAAAGTCTCCCGCGTCGGCCCGTTCGACTTGGGTCTGAACGGCGGTCTGGTGCGCGGCCGTGTGAGGTGTTGCCTCTTTGCGGTCGGGGGTAAATCCGGACATCACTACTCCATTGTTCGTCACACCGCTGGGGCGCTCTTTCAGGTCATCGGGCAAACTGCCCTGCTTACGTCTTAGTTGAGAACGAGGCGCTCAAACTGGACGTCGGGAACTTCCAGCGACCGTAAGGCCTCACGGAGTGCTTCGACGTGAAAGCTCGAACTGGGCACCGGCCCCGACGTGAGGTTGCGGGTTTCGTTCGGATCCTCACGGCGGTTAAACAAAACGTCACCCTCGAAGTTCGACATCTGGGCCCAGAACGGTACGCGGTCGCCTTCATCAAAAGGCTGACGCAACACGGGAACATCGGACCCCGGCATGTAGGCAATCGTGGCTCGCCGGTCGGGGCGGGGCAGACGAATTTGCGGGAGGGCGTGAATAGGCATCGTCGACCACCGGTTGGAGTACATGGCCAAGGGACGGTTCGACTCTTGCGGAGCACGGACAAACTTCATGTCGTCATCGATGTAAACGACCTCACGCCCCCAAATGCCGGTGAGAACGTGCGACCGGCGCGTTGTGCCGGTGCCACTCAACTGGTTAACAAGGGAATAGCCGTGCGTCTGGTGGTGAGGGGTTACGTCAAAGATTTCGCACAACGTGGCGTGGACGTCCACCGTCGTGGTGAGTGCGTCACACTCCCCCGGCGCAGCACCGGGCCAGGCCACCATCAATGGAATGTGTCCCATCTCTGAGTAGATGGGAACACCGGGCTTGCCCCAGATGCCACCTCGTTCGCCCAAGTAGTGACCGTGGTCGGTCATGACAATCACGGCGGTGTCGTCCCAGAGCTGGTGACGATCAAGCGCGTCCATCACGCGACCGAAGTAGTGGTCGATCATGGTCAACTTGGCACCGTAGTTGGCGCGGATGTGTCGACCGGTTCGTTCGTCGGGGACCGTTGGCCCACCCGCCGGGGTGTACGGCGGCCAAATGACCTTGGGGCCCTGCCACTCCTCGTCGTACATTGAGGCCCAGGGTTCGGGTGTGTCGAAGGGTTCGTGGGGATCAAACTCATCAACAAAGAGAAAGAATCGGTCGTGGGCGCCAGCGTTGTCGTCAATCCACGTCGCGGCGGCCGTCATGGTCTTGGGGCCAGGAAAGTCCTCGGGTGACTTGAAGTAGGTCCGTGACGTGTCGTAGCCCCGTGCAATCGACGCGGGCTGTGCGGACAGCGACGGAGCACCGAACCACGAAGAATCCAGGCGGGTCTTCCAAGGATCATCCTCGTGGCCGCGAATGTAGTCCCAGGCGGAAAAGTCGGTGTGGTAGTTCTCGCCACCGGCCTCAAACAAGTGCGGATGATCAGTGACGAGTTGAGTCACGACCCCCTTGCGACGTAGGTCGTAGGTGATGGCGTCTTCCCAGAGTTCAATGGAACCCCAGGGCCGCCACAAAAAGTCAAGGGAACCACAGAGCACATCGTGGCGAGCGGGCATGCATGGCAACGATCCGGTGTGGTGATTGGTGAACTTAGTTGCGCGCTGGGCGAACCGCTTCAAGTGGGGCGTTTCAAACTCGTTCGAACCGTACGCTTCAAGCAGGTGGCGGTTCAGCGAGTCGAGCAAAATAACCACAACGTTGCGAGGCAGTGTGGGGCTATTTTCATTTATCGTCATGGTAGGTAACGTAACGCAAAGCACTCGTTGATGCTGAATGAAAACGGAGGTTCCATGAAAGCCCAGCTTCGCCACCTCACCGTCGCTCTCGACTGTCCTGATCCGCTCGCTCTCGCCGACTTCTACTCCCAACTCCTCGGGCTGAGTGTTGAACCACTCTTCGACTTCCCACCGGAGAAGGTGACGTGGATTGAACTTGAAAATCCCGGTGGTTCAACACTCGGCTTCCAGAAAGTCGACAACTACGTCGCACCAACCTGGCCCGAAGGTCCCGTCCCGCAGCAACTGCACCTCGACTTTCACGTCGCTGACCTCGACGAGGTCGAGGGGCACGCGCTTCGCTGTGGTGCTTCCAAGGTCGACTTCCAGCCGGGCACGTCGTGGCGGGTCTTTCTCGACCCGGTGGGTCATCCCTTCTGTTTTGTTGAGAACAAGGAAAGAGTAGGTACTCCCAATGAGTGAGATTCGGGTTCTGGGCACAACGTGGTGCAGTGACTGCACTAGGTCCAAGGCCTTCCTCGACGCCAATGAAGTCCCCTACGTGTGGACCGATATTGAGCAAGACGAGACTGCCTTTGAGGAAGTTGTTCGCTTAAATGGTCGCCGCGTGGTACCCACGATCATCTTCGAAGACGGAAGTTTCCTCACCGAGCCCAGCGATGAAGAGCTTGGCGCCAAGCTCGGACTCGACTGACCGAGGCCCAAGGAGTGCCATATTTCTGGGCTTCAGAGGGGTATGGCCAGAACGTATAGACTTGTGATTCGCGTCTCAAGGTTTTCCTTGGGAACACCGAGGACCTGTGGTGCAGCTCGGAGTGCACGCCGCCCTGTCAAGGCGGAGGTCGCGGGTTCAAATCCCGTCAGGTCCGCTCT
>Ga0316218_1000333_pt1 | contig 69878 bp, 73 predicted proteins | sample TBH18003metaG_FD_203634 | JGI IMG/M metagenome (GOLD analysis project Ga0316218, IMG submission 203634) | Freshwater microbial communities from Trout Bog Lake, Wisconsin, USA - TBH18003 | ecosystem: Environmental > Aquatic > Freshwater > Lake > Hypolimnion/Profundal zone | place: USA: Wisconsin... | reverse complement strand
TCATTCGACGTGCTGGTCACGTCCGTGTGATTTGCGAGAACCCACGTCACAAGCAGCGCCAGGGATAAGGAAAAGACATGGCCCGTATTTCAGGAGTAGACATCCCACGCGATAAGCGTACGGTGATTGCCCTCACATATATCTATGGAGTGGGACCAACCAAGGCGAAGGAAATGTGCGCCGCGACTGGCATCGACGAATCCATCCGTGTGAAGGACTTGACCGAAGCCGACGTGAACAAGCTTCGTGCGTACATCGACCAGAACCTCACCGTTGAAGGTGACCTGCGTCGCGATGTCGCTCAGGACATCAAGCGCAAGATGGAGATCAACTGCCTCCAGGGCATCCGTCACCGCAAGGGTCTTCCTGTACGTGGTCAGCGCACCCGTACCAATGCTCGCACCCGTAAGGGACCAAAGCGCACAGTCGCCGGTAAGAAGAAGGTAACGAAGTAATGGCTAAGCCAACCGCTGCCGCTCGCAAGGGTCGCAAGAAGGAAAAGAAGAACGTTGCTTTTGGTGTGGCTCACATCAAGAGCTCCTTCAACAACACCATCGTTTCAATCACCGACCCTGAGGGCAATGTTCTTTCATGGGCCTCTTCAGGTCAGGTCGGTTTCAAGGGTTCACGTAAGTCAACTCCCTACGCTGCTCAGCTCGCTGCTGAGAAGTGCGCCCGCGCTGCTGTTGAGCACGGTGTGAAGAAGGTTGACGTACTCGTTCGTGGACCAGGCTCTGGTCGCGAAACCGCCATCCGTTCACTGGCTGCTGCCGGTATCGAAGTTGTCAAGATTCAAGACGTAACCCCATTGCCCCACAATGGTTGCCGTCCCAAGAAGCGTAAGCGGGGCTAAGGAAGAGTATGGCTCGTTACACAGGACCAGTTTGCCGTCTTTGTCGCCGTGAGCGCACAAAGTTGTACCTCAAGGGTGAGCGTTGCTTCACCTTGAAGTGCCCGGTTTCAGAAAATTCAGATCGCCAGAAGCGCGCCTTCCCACCAGGAATGCACGGCAGCGCTCGTCAGCGTCAGGGCTCGGAGTACTTGGGTCAGCTTCGTGAGAAGCAGAAGGCTCGTCGTATCTACGGTCTTCTTGAGAACCAGTTCCGCAACCTCTACGAAGAAGCAAGTCGTCGCCCTGGCATGACTGGTGTGAACCTCTTGCAGTTCCTCGAGCTTCGTCTCGACAACGTTGCGTACCGCGCGGGTTGGGGTGCGTCACGCGCTCAGGCTCGTCAGTTCGTTCGTCACGGTCACGTGACGGTGAACGGCAAGCGCGTAACGATTCCTTCGTACCGTGTTCGTCCTGGTGAAGTTATTGGCCTTAAGTCAGTAACTCGCGAGAACTTCAACGTGAAGCGCAACCTCGAAACGCTCGACCGCACCGTTCCAGGTTGGCTCGAGACTTCAGACAACGGTTTCAACGTAACCGTTCGTGTTGTTCCACAGCGTGAGCAGATCGACGAATCAATCCAAGAGCAGCTCATCGTTGAGTTGTACTCCAAGTAACCGAACTTTCTAAAGAACTCAAGAGGAGTCACTTATGTTGATCATCCAGCGCCCAGTCATCGAAGCCCTCGGTGACGAGACCAATAACCGTCAGTCGTTCGGTATCGGACCACTCGACCCTGGTTTTGGCCACACGCTTGGCAACTCACTTCGTCGCACCCTGCTCTCATCGATTCCTGGTGCAGCAGCAACCCGCGTGAAGTTCGACGCAGTACTCCACGAGTTCGGTGTTATCGAAGGTGTTAAGGAAGACGTTCAGGACATCTGCTTGAACCTGAAGGACTTGCTCCTCAAGGTCTACTCAGACGAGCCCGTAACGCTTCGTCTCGAGAAGAAGGGCGACGGCGCTGTAACGGCCGCTGACCTTTCAACCACCGCAGACGTTGAAATCCTCAACCCCAACCTGCACCTCGCTTACCTCACCACTGCGAAGTCAGCACTTACCCTCGAGCTCACTGTTGAGCGCGGCAAGGGCTACGTTGGCGCCGAAGGCAACAAGGGTTCAGGCACGATTGGTGTTATCCCACTCGACGCAATCTTCACCCCTGTTCGTCGCGTGAGCTTCGAAATCGAGCCAGTGCGCGTTGAGCAGTCCAAGGACTTCGACCGTTTGGTTCTCGACATCGAGACTGACGGTTCAATCACTCCTCGTGAAGCACTCGCTTCATCGGGTAAGACCCTCGGCGCACTCATTGCACTCATTGCTGAGTACGACGCCGAAGCACCAGCTCTGGAACTCGGCGACGTTGGCACGGCTCAGGCTGCTGCAAGCGAACTCGACATCCGTATCGAGGAGCTCGGCCTTACCGAGCGTTCACGCAACTGCTTGAAGCGTGCGGGCATCAACACGATTGCTCAGCTCGTTAACGCAACTGAGCGTGACCTCACTTCAATCACCAACTTCGGCGCTACGTCGCTGAAGGACGTTACCGACCGTCTCGAAGAGCGCGGTCTTTCACTGCGACTAGAGGACTAATTATGCGCGGAGCACCAAAAAAGGGAAAGCGTTTCGGAAAGAGCGCTGCTCACCAGAAGGCAATCATGGGCAACCTGGTTGCATCAATGATCGCTGCTGAAGCAATCGTGACTACCGAGGCTAAGGCCAAGGCTCTTCGTCCCATCGTGGAGAAGGTTGTTACGGCAGCTAAGAACTCACCAGAGGGTTCAGTCCACGCGAACCGTCGTGTTGTTGCGCTTATCCGCGACAAGGACATGACCCACAAGCTCTTCACGGAGATCGCCCCTCGCTACGCACAGCGTCCTGGTGGCTACACCCGTATCTTGAAGCTCGGACCACGTCAGGGTGACAACGCCCCGATGTGCCGTATTGAGTTCGTTTGATCCACCAGTAGTCGCCACTCAACGGTGGCGTCTGGACCTTGCCTATGACGGCAGTGGTTTCAACGGTTTCGCCTATCAACCGCAATTCACTACGGTCGTTGGCGCCCTGCGTGAGGTTCTAAAGAACACACTGCAACTGAACGAGGAACCACTCATCACTGGAGCTGGTCGCACCGACACGGGCGTTCACGCCTTCGGTCAAGTTATTCACGTCGACCTTCCCGTGAGCCTGTTTGGTAATTCTCGGGGTCCGGAAGAACCACGTCTCACGAAGGCACTCAACTTGCAGCTGCGTGGTCGTATTCACGTGCGAAATGCTCAGAAGGTGTCAACGGACTTTCACGCTCGCTACTCCGCCCAGTGGCGCGAGTACCGCTACCTCGTCCTTGAGGGCATCCGCCCATCGCTGGCGCTGACCGACCATTTCGCCTGGACCGTCGAAGGCCCACTCGACCTTGACGCCATGAACCGAGTCTGTCAGGACGTGCTCGGCACGCACGATTTTCGGGCCTTTTGTCGCCGTCCCACGAACTCAGAAGCTGACGAACCACTGCTTCGCAACATCATTTCGGCCCACTGGGACCGCCGCGAGGATAACTGGACGCTCAGCCCCGACGCTGCTCCAGTTGCTCGCCTCCTCATCCGGGGCCAAAGTTTCTGCCACAACATGGTCCGCTGCCTGACCTCCACCATGGTGGCCATTGGACAGGGACGCATCCCCGAAAGTACAGTAAAAGAAAGACTTTTGAGCTTCGACCGGGATCATTTACCCTCGCCGGCACCGGCGTCGGGACTGACCCTAATTGGGGTGGGCTACGAAGATTTGCCGGAGCCCCCCCAAGTTTTGTAAGGTAGAGAGTCCCCTTGGAAGTCCCAGCTTGGTGACTATCCGAAGATCGCTGAAGGAAAAATTGTGAAGACATTTTCACCCAAGACTGCAGAAATCACCCGCGAGTGGCACGTCATCGACGCTGAAGGTTTGATCCTCGGCCGTGTTGCCACGGTTGCTGCATCACTGCTGCGCGGTAAGCACCGCACATTCTTCGCACCTCACCTTGACACTGGTGACTTCGTCATCATCGTGAACGCTGACAAGATTGCCTTGTCATCGAACAAGGCGAGCCAGAAGTTCGCGTACCGCCACTCGGGTTACCCAGGTGGAATCAAGTCGACTTCATGGCAGACACTTCTTGACAACGACCCAGCCAAGCTCGTACACGACGCCATCAAGGGAATGGTTCCAAAGAACCGTCTCGGCCGTGCACAGATGGGCAAGCTGTTCGTGTACGCAGGATCAGAACACCCACACGCTGCTCAGCAGCCCAGCAAGTTCGACACTTCGGCAATCCGCCGCGGTTAAGGAGACGTTCCATGTCAACACCACTTACTCAGACCACTGGCCGCCGCAAGGAAGCAACTGCTCGCGTACGTCTTCGTCCCGGCACCGGCACCATCACGATTAACTCACGTGCCTTCGACAACTACTTCACCTCGGCAACACACCGCCAGATGGTGATGGAACCCCTTCGTCTCGTTGACCAGCAGCAGTCCTACGACATCGACGTCACCATTGAAGGTGGCGGCGTGGCAGGACAGGCCGGCGCACTGCGCTTGGGCATTGCTCGCTCACTTCTCGAGCTCGACGAATCAGTTCGTCCAACGCTTAAGAAGGCGGGTCTCTTGACTCGTGACGCGCGTAAGAAGGAGACCAAGAAGTACGGTCTCAAGAAGGCGCGTAAGGCTCCTCAGTACTCGAAGCGTTAATGGCCATGGCCGTGCACTTTGGCACGGATGGTATTCGGGGCAAAGCTCACGAGGAAATCACAACCGACCTCGCCTACCAGTTGGGCTACGGAGTTGCGAAGGTGTTTTCCGCGTGCGTCTTCGTCGGCTACGACACTCGTGAATCATCGCCGCTCTTAGCTTCTGCTGTCCTGCAGGGACTGCGTGATGGTGGTGCTGAATGCGTCAACCTCGGCTACTTCACCACGCCCGGCGTTGCCGTCATTGCACAAGAACGTAATGGTGTGGGCATTGTCGTTTCGGCTTCACACAACCCCTACTACGACAACGGTCTGAAGGTCTTGGGCCTCGGTGGCTCGAAGCTTGATCACGCCACTGAAGAAGCAGTTGCCCACGCACTGAACGAAGCACCACTACCGGGCACTGACGCTTTCGACACCTTCGCTATCGACGAGTCAGCCGAGCACGATTACGCCCGCCACATTCGCAGTCTGGTGCCCGGCGACATCTCGTCACTGCACATCGTTCTCGACTGTGCCAATGGTGCTTCGTCACACATTGCCCACGAACTCTTTGAAGGCACGGGCGCTCGCATCACCACTATTCACGATCAACCCAATGGTCGCAACATCAACGAACAGTGTGGATCAACACACGTCGAAAGCCTCCGTCACGAAGTGCTGAAGCAGCACGCGAATCTTGGTCTCGCCTTTGATGGTGACGCCGACCGCCTCATCGCCATTGACGAAGAGGGACAGGTTCGTGATGGGGACGACATGATGGTGCTCTTCGCCAACGACTTCGCCGAGCGCGCTCTGCACGACGGTGGACTCGTTGTGACCTCAATGAGCAACCTAGGCCTTCACCGGGCCATGAAGACCTCGTCGATTGAAGTGATTGAAACTGACGTAGGGGACCGTAACGTCCTTCTCGCTCTCGAAGAACGCTCGTGGCCATTCGGTGGCGAACAGTCGGGCCACTTGATCTTCCGTGACCTTGCACCGACTGGTGACGGTCTCCTCACGGGCATGCTGCTGGCTGACCTAGTTGTACGTCGCGGACCTCTGGGTGAACAGTGTCGCCGAGCTTGGGAGCGAGTTCCTCAGGAGCTCATCAATGTGCCTAAGGAGCACTTTGATCACGAGGGTGTCCAGTCAATCTTTGATCAACTCGTTGCGTTCTACAACGTTGAGAGCGCTGATGTTCGACTGCTCGTTCGTCCTTCAGGCACTGAACCAGTGGTGCGCATCATGATTGAAGCACTGAACGGCGCCTTCGTTTTGGCATTCAGCGAACGCATCACTGATCACTTCTCTCGGTAATAAGTCACTAATTACTGAAACTGCCTGCGTCCTATGATTCCCTTGTGGAAAGAGCACGCCAACTAGTTAGTGAATATCTGGGCAGTGCCTTGCTGGCGCTCACCGTGGTCGGGTCTGGTATTGCCGCTCAAAAGCTGTCTCCTCATAACACTGGACTTCAACTCCTCGAGAACTCGGTAGTCACCGCCGCGGGGCTCTACGTGCTCATAAATGTCTTTGGACCACTGTCCGGCGCGCACTTCAATCCAGTGGTCTCCTTCGCTGACGTCATGCTTGGCAAGAACTCCCTTGCTCGAGCTCTCTCGTATTGTCCGGTGCAAGTAGCGGGCTGTATCTCTGGCTCACTCGTTGCGAACATTCTCTTTGGGCTTCCGGTTGCTGAACTCTCGACTCATCAACGTTGTAGTGGCCCACACTTTGTCTCTGAAGTAATTGCCACCGCTGGTCTCGTGATGGTCATCTTTGTGCTTGCTCGAAATGGCTCGCATCAGAGGACGGCGTCGTCGGTTGCTTGCTACATCGGCGCTGCATACTTTTTTACGTCGTCAACAAGTTTTGCTAATCCGGCAATCGTGGTCGGACGTATGTTCTCCAACTCGTTCGCCGGTATTGCTCCTTCGTCCGCACCAGGTTTTGTGCTGGCTGAAGTGATTGGCGGGCTGCTCGGAGTGGCTCTCGTGAGCTTTCTCTATCCCCGTGAGGTGACCAATGTCTAAGCCGGAAGTTCTCTTTGTGTGCGTGCACAACGCAGGTCGTAGCCAGATGGCGGCCGCTTTCCTCATGCACTACGCCGGAGACAGCGTCATCGTTCGCTCTGGTGGCACTGCGCCCGCTGACAGCATCAACCAGGTCGCGGTCGCCGCAATGGCCGAGAAGGGGATTGATCTCCTCGCAATGGGGGCCACGCCGAAGATTCTTGAGAGCGAGGAAGTGAGGGGTTCTGACTTCGTTATCACTATGGGATGTGGCGACGAATGCCCCTTCTTCCCTGGGGTCACCTATCGCGACTGGGACCTGGACGACCCCGCCGGACGCGACATTGACTTTGTCAGAATCGTTCGTGACGACATTGAGTCGCGGGTGATGTCGCTCCTCGAAGAGATAAAAAGTCTTCAGGGCTAAGTCACCGGGCCCATCTGGCGCACTCAGAACAACAAAGCCTCACGAGTAGGCTGGTAGTTATGTGCGGCATCATTGGGGTCGTTGGATCCACAGAAACGCTCGAAACGCTGCTCGAGGGCCTTACGCGCCTCGAATACCGCGGGTACGACTCAGCCGGCATCGCTCTCGTGCGAGCCGGCGAAACCTGGCGGGCCCGCACGGCCTCCGGCACCGAATCTGTCGAAGCGCTAAAGACCGAGTGTCTCAGCGCTCCCGCGGGGTTCACCTCCGGCATTGGTCACACTCGCTGGGCGACCCACGGTGCCCCCGAGGCAGTGAACGCACACCCGCACCTCGACTGCTCGGGCAACATCGCCATTATTCACAACGGCATTATTGAGAACCACACCGAGATTCAAGAACAGCTCCAAGCCCGTGGCCACGTCTTTACGTCCGTCACCGACTCCGAGGTCTTGGCTCACCTCGTCGAAGAGGGTCGCGCCAAGGGACTTGAACTCATGGAAGCAGTTCGCCAGAGCCTGCTGCTCGTTCGTGGTGCCTTTGCTCTCGCCGCTGTCGACGCCAGTGAGCCCGACGTCATCGTTGCCGCTCGCCGCATTTCACCCCTCGTCGTTGGCACCGCCAAGGGAACGACGTATCTCGCTTCTGACATCCCAGCCATCTTGGACCGCGCGGACGCTTTTTACGCGGTGAACGACGACGAGATTGTGCGCATGGGACCTGAGGGCTTTCGCGCCATTGACCTCGAAGGCGCACCAGTGCGGCTGCACCAGCTCCAGATTGACTGGGACCTCGAGACGGCCGAAAAGGGTGGTCACGACGACTTCATGTCGAAGGAGATCTCCGAGCAGCCCGAAGCAATTCGTCTGACATTGCTCGACCGTCGCACGAAGGCTGGCGACATCGCCTTTGACGAGATGCGCATTAGCGACGAAGAACTCAAAGAAGTACAGCGCATTGTTCTCGTCGCGGCCGGTACTTCCCACCACGCCGCCCTTGTTGCGAAGTACGCCATTGAACGTTGGGCCCGACTCAGCGTTGAAGTAGACATCTCGTCTGAGTACCGCTACCGCGACCCCATTGTGGAAGTGGGCACGTTGGTCATTGGTGTTTCACAGTCGGGTGAAACCATCGACACCATCATGGCGGTGCGCGAAGCGAAGGCCCGTGGCGCACGCGTGGTTGGCGTGTCCAACATCGTTGGCTCCTCACTCGCTCGAGAGGCTGACGCCGTTATCTACACCCGGGCCGGTCTCGAAGTGTCCGTTGCCTCAACCAAGGCCTTCGTAGCCCAGGTCGCTGCGTTGGAACTCTTTGCCCTGCGCATGGCGCAACTTCGCAACACGCTTCCCGCACACGACATTGATGCACTGTTCATGGGTCTCTGTGCCGTGAGTCCACTGGTGCAGAAGGTTCTCGAGCGCACCGAGCAAGTCGACACGGTCGCCAGTGCTCTGCTGCAGTCGCACGACTTCTTCTTCTTGGGGCGTCACGTGGGATTCCCCACCGCACTCGAAGGTGCTCTGAAGCTCAAGGAACTTACGTACCTGCACGCCGAGGGCTACCCGGCTGGTGAACTGAAGCACGGACCGCTCGCTCTCATTGAGCCTGGCGTGGTGGTTGTGGCGGTTGCCACCGACCCCGACATGCACGAAAAGATGTTGTCGAACTTGGCTGAAGTGAAGGCCCGTGGCGCCAGCGTTGTCGTTGTGGCGACGGACGACGATGAGCAGATCGACGCGGTGGCTGACTACGTCCTGCGCGTTCCCGCCACTGAACCTATGTTCACGCCAATGGTCGACATTGTGACGTTGCAGATGTTTGCGTACGCCATGGCGCGTGGCCTCGGACGAAACGTGGACCGCCCCCGCAACCTGGCAAAGACCGTGACGGTGGAGTAGTGAGTACCGTGGGCGTGGGCATTGACGTGGTTGATGTTCCTCGCTTCGAACTCGCTCTGAAGCGTCGTCCCGCCATCGTGGCCCGTCTCTTCACGGAAGGCGAACAGCGCGACACGAATCTGCGCCCGGAGCGCTTGGCGGCTCGCTTCGCCGCCAAAGAGGCAGTCCTAAAGACACTCGGCGTTGGCGTGGGCGCGACACCGTGGACCTCAATCGAAGTCGTGCGCTCCGAGTCTGGCGCTCCTTCGGTGCAACTGCACGGCGCAGCCGCATCACTGGCGAAGTCTCGAGGCGTTGAAACTCTGCACGTCTCGCTGAGCCACACCGCCCAGACCGCCATGGCGTTCGTGGTGGGGAGTAACTAATGCCGGTCGAAGGCGTACGTCGTCCGGCCTGGGCCGAGATCTCGTCGTCGGCTATTGCCCACAACGTTCGAGTACTTCGCGGCGTCCTCGGTGACGCCCAGCTCTGCGCTGTGGTGAAGGCCAACGGCTACGGCCACGGCGCACTTCTCGCTGCCTCCGCCGCTCTCGCTGGTGGCGCCGAAACCTTGGCAGTCGCCATCGTGGATGAGGGCATTGAACTTCGAGAGGGTGGCATTACCGCACCAATTCTCTTGCTCGCCGAGATTCCGAGCGAAACGCTGTCCGACGCTCTTCACCACGACCTCACCATCACGGTGGGTTCGCTGGGTGGTGCTCGGGCTGCCGTGGCCTGCGCCGAAGCGTTAGGCGGCACCTACAAGGTGCACGTCAAGGTCGACACCGGGATGCACCGCATGGGCGTGGCACCCGAAGAACTGAGCGACGTCGCCGACATCTTGAGTACTTCACCGCACATTGACTTCGAAGGTCTCTACACACACTTCCCGGTAGCGGATGGAGCGAGTCCCGAGGACCGTGCCTTTACGCGTGGCCAGATTGCCACGTTTGACGACGCCGTCGAGCACTTGGCGGCCAAGGGAATCGTCCCTCGCCAACTGCACACCGCCAACACCGCAGCGGCCTTGGGGTACCCACAAGCCGGACGAAGCTTTGCTCGCGTGGGTCTTGCCCTCTACGGTTACCTGCCCGAAGACTGGTTGGGGAGTGCGCTCGAAGAACGTGGCGAAAAACTTCGCCCCGCATTAACGCTCCGTGCTCAAGTCGTAGCGGTGAGGCGTGTTGACGCCGGCGAGCGTCCGAGCTACGGACGACGCCGAGCCACCGAGCGCGAAACCACAATTGCCACCGTGCCCTTCGGCTACGCCGACGGCTACCCACGGCGACTGTTTGACGCCGGTGCTGAAGTGCTGATTAATAACAAGCGGTACCCGCTCGCGGGCTCGGTCACGATGGACCAACTCCTCATCGACTGCGGGGATGATGACGTGCAGCTCGGTGACGACGTGGTCTTACTCGGACGCCAGGGTGCCGAAGAAATCTCCGCCGACGAGTGGGCTCGCCGAGCCGACACCATCACGTGGGAGATTCTCTGTGGCATTGGCGCTCGCGTGCCCCGAGTCCTCGTTGACTAGTCATGGGCGACCCCTTCGTAGAACTTCGTAACTGCACGCGATGCGCGCTGAGTGAAACACGCCAGCGCGTCGTCATTGGATCTGGGCCCCAGCACCCACGACTCATGGTGGTGGGCGAGGCTCCGGGGAAAAACGAAGACGAAGGCGGCGAGCCATTCATTGGCCGCAGCGGGCAACTCCTGTTTCGGTTGATTGAAGAAGAGACCGGCCTCACACGCGTGGACTGCTTTGTCACCAACGTCGTGAAGTGCCGTCCCCCACAGAACCGCACGCCGAACGCCAAGGAACTCTCGGCCTGTCGCCCCTGGATTGATGAGCAGCTGAGGACCGTTTCACCGGCCCTGATTCTGGCCGTTGGTAACACGGCGGCGCAGTCACTTTTTCAGACCAAAGAAGCCATGGGCGTCCTCCACGGAGAGCTACGCACCATTGGTGGGGTGAAGGCACTGGCGACCTACCACCCGGCAGCCGCGCTACGTCAAGGCAATAACGTGGTGGAGATGATGCGCCACGACCTCGCGACCCTCGCCCAGGAACTCTCATGACCTTCACCCGCTACTGCGCTACTTCTGAGGACGCCGTCCTGGCCGGTGAAGCCTTCGCCGACGTCCTGAGGAGTGGTGACATCGTGCTCCTGTCCGGACCGCTGGGTGCGGGAAAGACCACGTTTACCAAGGGCGTGGCCCGAGCGCTCGGTGTCAGTGACCGCGTAACGAGTCCGACCTTCACCATGGTGCGAGAACACGAGTGCCACAACGACCGCGGCATTGAGACTCTGCACCACTGCGACGTCTACCGCGTGCAGAGCCTCGACGAAGTGCTGGACTTGGCCTTGGGCGAACTCGTTGAAGAGGCGGGGGTGGCCCTGGTTGAGTGGGGCGAACTCGCTGAAGCGGTCTTTGGCCGCGACGTCCTCACGGTCACGTTCTCGATTGATGAGAATGATGGTCGCACACTCACTATTGGTGGCGGACTCGCCGATCAGCGCACGGAAGCACTAACGAAATGGACCGCGCAGTGAACATTGTCGCCATTGAAACAGCCACGACCGCTTGTGGCATTGGCCTCGTAACGAACGCGGGAGAGATCATCCGCGTCATCGATGAAGACCGTCAACACACCGAAGCCCTCACTGAAGGGCTTGGGACACTGCTCCATGAAGCAGGTATCACGGCAAAGGACATCGACCGCGTGGTCGTTGACCACGGACCCGGACTCTTCACGGGACTTCGTGTTGGTATCGCTACCGCAATTGCTCTCGCGCAGGGTATTGGCGCCGAACTCGTTGGCGTCTCCTCGCTCGAACTACTGGCCTACGGCGCACACGACGCCGGGGTCACGGGCCGACTGCTCTGTGCTGTTGATGGACGACGCGGCGAGGTCTTCGTGCAGTCATTCATGCTCGGTGGTGACATGGCGACCCTTGATGCGCCACAAGTCCTAAAGGCGGGCGACGTCACTGAAGTCTGGTCGAGTGGCGAGGCTCTCACCGTCACCGGTGACGGTGTGTCGCGCTACGAAGACGTCTTTTCCTCACTGGGGGCCACGATTTTCTCTCAGGATGTTCCCTCGCTCCACAGTGCCCTGGTGCTCGGCGCGGTTCGTCCGGCTCAGGCGACAATCGCCCCGCTCTACCTTCGTGAGGCAGATGCGGTAGCCAACTTCACCACTCGCGAGCGTCAATGACCTGGGAGATTCGGGCGGCCGAGCGTCGCGACATTCCCGACATCTTCGCGATTGAACAGGCCCAGTTCCCCGAGCCGTGGACGAAGGCCATGCTCATTGACGAAATTGAAAAGGCGGAAAATCGTCGCTACACCGTGGCGATTGAGAACGGTGTACTCCTCGGCTACCTGGGCGTGATGTTTGTGTTCGAAGACATGCACATCAACACCATTGGCGTTGTGCCGGGGCAAGAACGTCGCGGCATTGCTCGCAGCCTCATGAACGACGCGTGGGAGTACGCGAGGGAGCACGGCATTGCCAAAGCGACTCTCGAGGTCGCGGTCTCGAACGAACCGGCCAAACAGCTCTACCAGTCGTTTGGATTTATGCCGGTCGGTATCCGCAAGAACTACTACGAACGTACGAAGGAAGACGCCCTTGTCCTTTGGGCCGACCTTTAGGCTGGTGGCATGACGGTTGTTCTCGGGATTGAAACCAGTTGCGACGAAACCGCTGCCGCGGTGGTCGACGACCAGTTCCACGTCCACTCGTCGGTCATCGAAACGTCCATTGAACAGCACAAGGCCTTTGGTGGTGTCGTGCCGGAACTGGCGGGACGTGCCCACGTGGCCACCATTGGTCCTGTCGTCGAGCGAGCTCTCCTCGAGGCCGGTCTCGATCCTCTCGCTCCAGCCATTGACGCTATTGCCGTTACGAGCGGACCGGGACTTATTGGATCACTCCTCGTCGGACTCTCGGCCGCCAAGGCCTACTCACTGGCCTGGGACATTCCCTTTGTTGGTGTGAACCACCTCGAAGGACACCTCTTCGCGCCACTGCTCGAGCAGAACGACCTCGAGTGGCCGCTCCTCACGCTGCTGGTGTCGGGCGGTCACTCAATGATTGTGTTGCAGGAAGGACCCGGTCAGCACGAAGTACTGGGTGAAACCATTGATGACGCCGCCGGCGAAGCGTACGACAAGATTGCTCGTTGGCTCGGTCTTGGCTACCCCGGTGGACCAGCCATTGACAAGTTGGCCCAGACCGGCACTACCGGAAAGTTGAAGTTGCCTGTCTCCATGACGGGCGACGACTACGACCTCTCATTCTCTGGCCTTAAGACCGCAGTCGTGCGAGCCACCGAGAAGAACACCGACGTGGCCCTGGCCGACGTTGCGGCCTCATTCCAGGCGGCGGTGGCCGAACAACTGCTTCGCAAGTTGCGCAAGGCTCTCGAGCGTCACGAGGTGAAGGGCGTGGCCCTCGCTGGTGGCGTGGCAGCGAACTCGGCACTACGTGCGGGCATCACAGAGATCGCCAAAGAGTTCGGCATTGTGTCGCACCTGCCAACCATGGCCATGTGCACCGACAACGCCGCGATGATTGCCGCCTGTGGCGTGCACCGATTCCGTGCCAATGGGCCCAGCCCCTGGAACCTGTCGGCGAGGCCAAACTGGCCACTAATGGAGGTTCTATGAGCGAACGTTGGATTCCACTCGACGTCACCGACTGTGACGAAAACCCCTTCGTGCAGTTCCACAAGTGGTTCGACGAGGCTCAGCCCGAGATGCGCGAACGCGAAGCAATCACGCTGGTAACCGCTACTCCCGATGGCCACCCGAGCGCTCGTATGGTGCTGCTTCGTCACATCGACGACACGTCTTTTGGTTGGTATACCAATTACGAGTCCCGTAAGGGTCGCGAACTGAACGCCAACCCGCACGCCTCACTCCTTTGGTACTGCGAACCTCTCGGTCGTCAGATTCGTATTGACGGCAACGTCGAGAAGATGACCCCTGAAGCCTCCGACGCCTACTTTGCTTCGCGGCCCCGCGGTCACCAACTTGGTGCGCACGCCAGTCGACAGAGTTCGGTTATTCCGTCACGTGGTGAACTCGAAGCACTCGTGCGCCAAGCTGAAGCGGAGTACGAAGGCAGAGACGTTCCCCGTCCCGAGTACTGGGGTGGCTACCGACTCGTCCCCACGACCTTTGAGTTCTGGCAGCACCGCAGTGACCGGTTGCACGACCGAGTGGTCTACTCACTCGTGGCTGGCGACTGGCGCCTCAACCGCCAAAGCCCCTGAGTCGTTTCGCAACTGGCGAAAGCACAGCGGACCAAAGAGCATCACGGTCATCACTGAGGCCACACCAGCGGCTTGAAAAATAGTGCGGGGGGCCAGCCATACGAGGAAGATGCCACCGAGGGCGGTCGCGGCCAAGTTGCCGCTCGTGAAGATGGCCGAGGCGGCCGAAGCAATACGACCACGGAACTCCTCCGTGGAGCGAATCATGAACATTGAGTTGTAACAAACGTTCACGAGACCTACGAAGACTCCTCCGAGCAGTAGGAGTGGGTACATGTCGTAGATCGACTCGACGAGGCCAATAACACCGAACGTGACGCCGATGCCCGTAATGGAAAACTCGCCCCAACGAACCAACGTGCGCACGTCCTGCTTGAGCTTGCCGCCGGCAACGGAACCCACGATGGTGCCGAGTCCGAAGAACGTATTCGTCAATCCGTACTGCAGCGCCGAGGCGTGAAGCGTCTTCGTAATGAAAAAAACGTCAGCGATGAAGATCATGCCGAGCATCACGATGAAGGCCGTGGTTGAAATGCACCACCAGAAGAGCAGCCGGTCCTGGAAGAGGAGTCGAAAGCCAGAACCTAAGTCGCGCTCACCCTTCTTCGCCGCGACGTGGTCCTCGTCGGGACGTCGGTCGACTTTTAGAAAGAACACGCCGACTGCAGAAATGCCGAGGGCAATGGCGTCAATGTAGAGCGGCCAGGAGCCTCCGGTAGAACCAACGAGGACTCCACCGAGGGCCGGTCCAAAGACCTGCGCAATGCCCTGGGTCGTTTGCAAGATGCCGTTGGCCCGCGTGATGTTCTCTTCGCCCGCGAGTGTTGGCAGGTACGCGCTGTAGCCCGGCAGTGAGAAAGCGATGCCGATGTTAAGAACGAACATCAGTGCCAAAGTCAGGGGTACTTGGTGGAAGTAGCCAATGGCGATGCAGGTGAGTCCCTCAAAGACGCTCAGGCCACTGAGGAGCTTTTTGGCGGAGTAGTTGTCCAGAACGAAGCCAGCCACCGGGGACAGGAGAATCGTCGGGAGTGCGGTAACAACGGCCAGTAGGGCGATGTTCCAAGGGTGGCCACTATGGCTGAGACGCAGGAAAATGGCCACCACGGCGCTTCCGTCGCCCATGAGGGCAATGCCTCGAAGCAGCGTCAGCAGGCGCAGATCACGCTTCTGGGTAGGGGAAAAGGCCATAAAGCAAGGGTAGGTCACCGAGAATGCCCCAGCGTTGGCACTCGGGCACATTCACTGCTAAAATTGGCAGTCATAAGTACAGAGTGCTAATTAGCACAGGAGGCAAGAAATTATGAAGTTGCACCCACTCGAAGACCGAATTGTGGTTCGTCCAAGCGTTGCTGAAGCCACCACGGCTTCCGGCCTCGTTATTCCCGACACCGCAAAGGAAAAGCCCCAACAGGGTGAAGTAGTCGCAGTTGGACCCGGCCGTCGTGCCGACCAGACTGGCGAGATCATCCCAACGGGCGTCTCAGCAGGCGACACCGTCGTGTACTCCAAGTACGGCGGAACCGAAATCACCGTTGACGGCGAAGAGCTTCTTATTCTCTCCAGCCGCGACGTACTCGCAACCATTTCAAAGTAAGGAACACACATGTCAAAGATGCTTAAGTTTGATGAAGAGGCCCGTCGCGGTCTCGAAGCTGGCGTTGACAAGCTTGCTGACGCCGTAAAGGTAACGCTCGGACCTAAGGGCCGCAACGTTGTTATCGGCAAGAAGTTCGGTGCTCCCACCATCACGAACGACGGTGTTTCCATCGCTCGTGAGATCGAACTCGAGGACCCGTTTGAAAACATGGGTGCTCAGCTCGTGAAGGAAGTTGCCACCAAGACCAACGACGTTGCTGGTGACGGAACAACCACCGCAACTGTTCTTGCTCAGGCCCTCATCAAGGAAGGTCTTCGCAACGTTGCCGCTGGCGCTAACCCCGCTGGCCTCAAGAAGGGTATTGAGAAGGCTGTAAAGGCTGCCGTGGAGTCAATCCACAGCCAGTCACAGCAGGTGAACGACAAGAGCCAGATTGCTCAGGTTGCCACCATCTCAGCCGCCGACGCTTCCATTGGTGAGACCATTGCTGACGCTATCGACAAGGTCGGCAAGGACGGCACCGTAACGGTCGAAGAGTCCAACACCTTTGGTATTGAGCTTGAGCTCACCGAAGGTATGCAGTTCGACAAGGGTTACCTCTCGCCATACTTCGTCACTGACGCTGAGCGTCAGGAAGCAGTACTCGACGACGCTTTCATCTTGTTCACCAGTCAGAAGATTTCGGCTGTTCACGACCTCGTTCCAGTATTGGAGAAGGTCATGCAGTCAGGTCGTCCACTGTTGATCATTGCTGAAGACATCGAAGGCGAAGCACTCGCGACGCTTGTTGTTAACAAGATCCGCGGCACCTTCACCTCAGTTGCCGTGAAGGCACCTGGCTTCGGCGAGCGCCGCAAGGCAATGCTCCAGGACATGGCTGTCCTTACTGGCGGAACCGTTATCTCAGAAGAGATTGGCCTCAAGCTCGACACCGCTACGGTTGACCTCCTTGGTCGCGCCCGTCGCGTTGTTGTGACGAAGGACGCCACCACCATTGTTGATGGTGCGGGAACGGCTGACGAAGTTGCTGGCCGCGTTGCTCAAATCAAGCGCGAAATCGAAGACACCGACTCCGACTGGGACCGCGAGAAGCTCCAAGAGCGTCTCGCCAAGCTCGCCGGTGGTGTGGCTGTCGTGAAGGTTGGCGCTGCCACTGAAGTAGAGCTCAAGGAAAAGAAGCACCGCATCGAAGACGCACTCAGTGCCACTCGTGCAGCTATCGACGAAGGAATCGTCGCCGGTGGTGGAACTGCTCTGGTCCGTGCTCGCGCTGCAGTTGAGGCACTCATTGGTTCACTCGAAGGTGACGAAGCTACCGGTGCTCGCATCGTGGCTAACTCACTCGACGCACCACTTCGCAACATTGCGTCAAACGCAGGTTTCGAAGGTGCCGTAAAGGTACGTGAGGTTGCCGACGCGAAGGGTTCGTTCGGACTCAACGCATCAACTGGTGAGATTGTTGACCTCGTTGCTGCTGGTGTCATTGACCCAGCCAAGGTGACGCGCTCAGCACTACAGAACGCTGCGTCAATCGCAGCCCTGCTTCTCACTACCGAAGCGATCGTTGCCGACAAGCCTGAGCCAGCTGGTGCTGGTGCTCCAGGCATGGACGGCGGCATGGGCGGCATGATGTAATCAGCCGTTCAATAATGAACGCAGCAAAGCCGGGCCGAAAAGCCCGGCTTTGTGCTTCTAGGACTGCATTCTCCAAAACCAACCTGATAGCAAATTTGCTATCGTCCCTACGTGGAAGAGAACTTCGTCGATCCAGCAACTCAAAGTGGAAGCGCCATACTCCTCGAGACGCGACGTCGCGTCGGCTGGAGCCAGCGAGAACTTGCATTAGCAGCAGGTGTGCCGCAGTCGACTGTTGTTCGCATAGAGTGAGGCTCATCGGACCCTTCAATCGGAACTTTAAAGAAACTCCTGCACGTGATGGGCGCAGAACTCATGCTTGCAGCAGTACCGTTCGCCCCTCGTGTTTTTGATGCGGTCGAACTGCCGGTTGACGACCAAACGAGCACTTTGTGCAGTAAAACGATCGGCCCTACTTCACGTCCTGTAAGCATCCCTGATGACTTTGCTATTGATAGAGAACGAAAGCCTCGTGGCAAAATTAAATTTCCACGACACGTTTACTGGAGTGAAGAAAATCGAATTTGGGACTTGTCGGATGATCGAGTTCTAAGACATCTTTACGAGACCGTGATGACCGAGGGCCGCCGTGAAGACGTAACTCGCTATTTAGACATTGAAACACTCTTGGAACATTGGGACTCATTGGTTTTGAGCTCTCACGTTCGAGAAGCATGGAGCGATTGGTTGCGTCAACGGAATTCCTTCTTTTGACTTGTGGAATCGAGAGGGGACGATTGAAGGATTGTCTTTGATTAGTTCGGTTCGACAACCGTTGACAGAGTGGTTTAGTTCGGTGGCGACCGCTCGCGGAGCAAACAATGGCAGAGAAATAAAAAAGGCCGGGGACAGTATCCCCGGCCTTTTTAGTTGTTGAGTTACTACTCTGTTGCCTCAACGGCAACGTGAGGGATGATGCGGTCGAGCCACTTGGGCATCCACCAGTTGGCCTTGCCAAAGAAGTGCATGAGTGCTGGTACCAGGACGGTGCGAATGATGAATGCGTCCATCAGAACGGCACCGCCGAGTCCAATACCGAATTCAGCAATGACGCGCTGTCCGCCGAAGGCGAACGAGAAGAACACGCAGATCATGATGAGTGCGGCTGCGGTAATAACGCGACCGGTGTTGGCCTGACCACGAGCAATGGCTCGGGCGTTGTCGCCACTGTTGGTCCATTCTTCGTGCATGCGTGATACCAGGAAGACTTGGTAGTCCATCGAGAGACCAAACAAGATGGCAATCATGATGATTGGTAGGAAGTCCTCTACCGGACCAGTTCCGGCGTGAATGAGGGAGCTGCCCCAACCCCACTGGAAGACTGCGACGACGAGTCCGAAGGACGCAGCCACGGCCAAGAGGTTCATAAGTGCAGCCACGAGTGGAATAAGAACACTTCTAAAGGCAACCATCAGCAACAAGCAACCGAGGAAGACAATGACACCTAAGAACAATGGAATCTTCGCGTCGAGAATTGAAGCGAAGTCCATCGAGATGGCTGATTGTCCGCCTACGTAAATCTGGGTGTTCGTTCCCATGGCGGCTGCCGGAATGTACTGATTACGCAACGTCGCAATGAGTTGGTTTGTCTGCTTCGCCTGCGGACTGGTCGTTGGAATTACCTGAATGATGCCAACAGCACCTGAAGCTGGAACGTCGAGAGGCGATACTGAAGCAATGCCCGGCTTGCCCTGAAGGCTCTGGTCAAGGTTCTGCATCGCCGTGCGGTCGGCGGCGTTGTGCAGTGCTCCCACGACGAGGAGTGGTCCGTTAAAGCCAGGACCGAAACCCTGGGCCAAGTAGTCATAGGCCATACGAGTTGTTGAACCGGCGGGGTCTGAACCCTGGTCCGAGCTACCGAGGAACAGCGAGAAGACGGGAACCGTGACGATCGCCATGATGGCAATGGCGCTTAAGGCCAATGTCTTTGGACGACGACTTACGAAGTTTGACCAACGGAACCAGCCACCTTCAACGACGGCGCCTTCGGGGCCGTTCTCCTTCAGTGAGCGGCGCTCCTTGCGGCTCAACACGCGGAACTTCTGGAACGTCAAGAGTGAGGGCAACAGCGTGAGTGATGCGGTCATCGTGATAACTACCGTGAGCGCTGAAGCAATAGCAACACCGTTAAGGAATGAGAAGCCCAGGACCAACATGCCCAAGAGGGCAATAACAACCGTCGAGCCGGCAAACAAAACAGCGCGTCCCGAGGTGTTGATGGCCGTGATGACGGAGTCTTCAACCGTCATACCCTGCTTGAGGTTTTGACGTGCCCGGGTGACGATGAAGAGGGCGTAGTCAATACCAACACCCAGTCCGATGAGCGAACCGAGAATTGGCGCGAACATGGCAATTGAGAGTCCGTGACTCAGCAACGACGTAGCGGCCGACGCAATACCGAGAGCAAAGAGCGCAATTCCCAAGGGGAGCAACATTGCGAAGAAGGAACCGAAAGCGAGCACGAGTACCACGGCGGTGGCGATGAGGCCGAAGATTTCACCCGGGCTGCCGGCTGGCTGGTCGAGTTGACCAAAACCGTTGCCACCGAATTCAACCTGGAAGGAACTGGTCTGAGCAGTGCGGGCCACGCTCTCAATGTGCTTGAGATCGTTCATCTTCAAGTTGAATGCGAGACTCTTGAAGACCACCTGGGCGTAGGCGATGTTGTCCTTGCCCACCTGCATCGGGTTCACAATGAGGCCAGCGGTGTTCGTTGAGAAGGGTGAAATTACCTCACCAACGGAAGGGTCGTGTGCAATTTTCACTAGTGCAGCGTTCGCAGCAGCTTCCTGCTGAGGGGTGAACGAACCAGCTGTTGAGTGAAAGACAATCTGGTCGATGTCACCCTTCTGGTTCGGGTCGCCCTTGGCGAGAAGTGCGAGGGCGTGCGACGAGTTGGTGCTCGGGAGCGTGAAGTTGTTCGCGTAAGCCGAACCCTTGGCGGCTGAGAGCGCGTTGATCACTACGAAGAGCAGGACCCAGAGGCCAAGGACGAGCCAGCGGTGGCGGGAGCTAAAGCGGGCGAGGGACTTCATAAGTAGGTCTCCAGATGTGTTGGGGGGAAAGCCTCGTAGACTGACGAGAGTGCACAGAGTGCGCTTCCACTCTAAGGGAGTATGTGTGAGCCAAGGCAGCGACGTTCCGCCACGGTTCCCTGGTCACGACTACCCCCAGGTACTTCCCGTTCCTGACGAGATTCGCTCTGGAGCGCCAGCCCCCTGGTCATTGCTTGAAAACACTGAGCGACAGGACATTTCTATATCCTCCGTACGTAAACGGCTGGCGGCTGTTCAACAAGACCTGACCACCCACCCACTCCCCGGTGATCCTCTGGAAATGGCGGCGGTGGCTGACGCGAAACGCCAACCAATTACTCGTAGGTCAGCGGTTCTCGTGGCCCTCTTTGAAGAAGATGGTGAGACGCACGTCGTCCTCACTCGCCGTTCGATGAACCTTCGCAATCACAAGGGAGAAATTGCCCTGCCGGGTGGTCGCAGCGATGAAGGCGAAACTCCCATTGAAACGGCAGTGCGAGAGGCCTTTGAGGAAGTGGGCATTGCTCCGAACCTCGTCACGCCCGAAGCATGGCTTCGACCAATCGTGACCTTCGCCTCCGGCTCGGCCATCTGGCCAATCGTTGGGACGTTAGCTGAACGCCCCGAAATGACCACAGACCCTCGCGAAGTCGACCGGGCCTTTACGGTCTCGCTCGCTGACCTCCTCGCACCAGGGAATTTCATCGAAGAGCTGTGGCGCCGCGAGCAGGTTCGCCCGGGCGCCGACGATGAAGGCTTCTTCCCGATTTATTTCTTCCGTGTTCCGGGTGACCTGATCTGGGGAGCAACTGCTCGAATCCTTACCGAGTTGCTCTGCGTCGTCACCGACACACCATGGCCCGACCGTGACCGAGTGTGGGCCTAATTATTTCCAGTAGATTATTGGGTAACGCAATCCCATTTTCGGGCTTGTTGTTTCTGAGACGGAGGTCACCATGGCAGAAGTAGAGATTGGTATTTACAAGTCAGCACGCCAAGCGTACGGATTTGACGACATCGCCATCGTGCCTTCACGCCGTACTCGTGACCCCGAAGACGTCGACATTTCATGGCAGATTGACGCCTACAAGTTTGAACTCCCCGTACTTGGTTCAGCCATGGACGGTGCGATCTCACCAACGACCGCCATTGAAATGGGTCGACTCGGTGGACTCGGTGTTCTCAACTTGGAAGGTCTCTGGACTCGTTACGAAGACCCAATGCCACTGTTCGAAGAGATTCGCACGCTCGAAGACGACAAGGCCACTGCTCGCATGCAGCAGATGTACCTCGAGCCAATCAAGCTCGAACTCGTGGCCCAGCGCATTAAGGAAATGAAGACCGCGGGCATTACCACCTCAGCCTCAGTGACGCCTGCTCGCACCGACTGGATGGCCAAGACCATCCTCGACGCTGGTCTCGACATCTTGGTAATTCAGGGAACGGTTGTTTCCGCTGAGCACGTCTCCAAGACGGTTGAGCCTCTCAACTTGAAGAAGTTCATCCGCGAGTACGAACTGCCCGTCATTGTTGGTGGCTGCGCTAGCTACCAGGCTGCACTCCACCTCATGCGCACCGGCGCTGCTGGTGTACTCGTTGGTGTTGGTCCAGGTAACGCCTGCACCTCACGCGCCGTGCTCGGTATTGGTGTGCCTCAGGCCACCGCGATTGCCGACGTTGCTGGTGCTCGTATGCGCCACCTCGACGAAACCGGTGTCTACGTGCACGTTATTGCTGACGGTGGCATGAGCAAGGGTGGCGACATCGCCAAGGCCATTGCTTGTGGCGCCGACGCAGTGATGATTGGTTCACCACTGACCTCCGCCGTGGAAGCACCCGCCAAGGGATTCCACTGGGGCATGGCAACCTTCCACCCAACGCTGCCTCGCGGAACCCGTGTTCGCACCCAGGTACGTGGCACCCTCGAAGAAGTACTCGTTGGCCCGGCCCACGAGAACGACGGACGCCTCAACTTGATGGGCGGACTTCGCACCTCGATGGCCACCTGCGGCTACGAGACGCTGAAGGAATTCCAGAAGGCCGAAATCATGTTGGCCCCATCACTACAAACTGAAGGAAAGCAGCTCCAGCGTTCCCAGGGTGTAGGGATGGGACATTGAGCTCGAACGTTCTCGTCGTTGACTTTGGTGCGCAGTACGCGCAGCTCATTGCTCGACGCGTCCGTGAGGCTCACGTCTACTCCGAAATTGTTCAGTCGGGCATTACGGCTGACGAAGTAAAGGCCAAGAACCCAGCGGCAATCATTCTGTCGGGTGGACCGAAGTCGGTCTACGAAGTGCCAGCACCATCACTGGACCCCGCTATCTACGAGCTCGGGATTCCGATCTTGGGTATCTGTTACGGCGCTCAACTCATGGCCCAGCAGTTGGGTGGCAACGTCGCACGCACCGGCAACGGTGAGTACGGTCGTACGCCACTCACGCGCTCGGGTGATTCGGTGTTGCTCGACGGCCAGCCACTCAACTCCTCGTGTTGGATGAGCCACGGTGACGCCATTGAAACGGCCCCCGAAGGTTTTGTCGTTACGGCCTCAACGCCTGAAGCACCAGTGGCGGTAATGGAGAACGTGGCGCGAAAGTTGCACGCTGTTCAGTACCACCCCGAAGTTATGCACTCCGAGCACGGTCAAGACCTGCTCGAAAAGTTCTTGCACCAGGTTGCGGGTATTGCACCAACGTGGACGAACTCGTCAATCATTGAAGACCAGGTTGCAAAGATTCGCGCCCAGGTCGGTTCCGAGAAAGTGCTCTGCGCACTGTCGGGTGGCGTTGACTCAGCAGTCGCTGCTGCTCTCGTGACGAAGGCCGTTGGTCAGCAACTGACCTGCGTCTTTGTGGACACCGGTCTCATGCGCAAGAACGAAGGCGAACAGATCGAAGAGACGTTTATGCGTCAGTTCGGGGTTGACCTTATTCACGTGAAGGCCCAGGACCGATTCTTTGATGCTCTCGCTGGCGTGACTGACCCGGAGCGTAAGCGCAAGATTATTGGTGAGCTCTTTATTCGTGAGTTCGAAAAGGTTGCTCGCGACCTCGCCGCGGACGGCGAAGGACCACGCTTCTTGGTACAGGGGACCCTGTACCCCGACGTCATCGAGTCGGGTTCGGGCCACGCGGCCAACATCAAGAGCCACCACAACGTTGGTGGTCTTCCCGAAGACCTCTCGTTCGAACTCGTTGAGCCACTGCGCGCACTGTTCAAGGACGAAGTGCGCGCCGTCGGTGAAGAGCTCGGCCTGCCGGGTGAAATCGTGTGGCGCCAGCCCTTCCCAGGCCCCGGCCTCGGTGTGCGTATTGTCGGCGAAGTGACGCGCGAGCGCGCTGAGATTCTTCGCAACGCTGACCACGTGGTCGTGGACGAAATTAAGAAGGCCGGCCTCTACCGCGAACTCTGGCAAAGCTTTGCCGTGTTACCAGCGGTGCGTACAGTGGGCGTCATGGGAGATGGCCGCACCTACGCGTACCCAATTGTTATCCGCGCCGTTACGAGTGACGACGCCATGACCGCTGACTGGGCACGTCTCCCGTACGAAGTTATTGAGTCAATCGCGAACCGCTTGATTCGAGAAGTAGAAGGCGTCAACCGCGTCGCCCTCGACGTGACCTCGAAGCCACCAGGCACCATTGAGTGGGAGTGAGTCGCTTCTCCCTTTCTGACGAGGAGCTATGGGGTAGCGGGCCGAGTGAGCCCGAACCTCGTCTCGACCCCGAGTCCCTGCTGGAGGGCTTGACCGCACCTCAGCGCGCCGCCGTTGTTCAACGGGGCGGACCTCTGCTCGTCGTGGCGGGAGCGGGATCGGGGAAGACGCGCGTCTTGACCCGTCGCATTGCGCACATTCTCGCCACCGGAGACGCCAAGCCGTGGGAAATCATGGCCATCACGTTCACCAACAAGGCCGCGGACGAAATGAAGCGCCGCGTCGTTGACCTCATTGGCCCCGAAGCCGACCGCATGTGGGTATCGACCTTCCACTCGGCCTGTCTGCGCATGCTTCGTTCGAACGCCGACGTCCTCGGGTACGAGCGTGGCTTCACTATTTATGACGCGGGTGACGCCGAGACGGCTGTCGACCGCATCATGAAGGAACTCAACATCGACACGAAGCGCATTTCGCCTCGTTCGGTGTACTCAGCCATTTCAGCAGCGAAGAATGAGATGCTTTCACCAGCGGCGTTCGCGGACTCGCGTCACGGCGATGACCCGAACCAGAAGCGGATTGCTGAGATCTACCGCCTCTACGCCGAGCGTCTCAAGCTGTCGAACGCCATGGACTTTGACGACCTGTTGCTGAACGCGGTCTTCATGCTGAAGAAGGACCCAGGGGTGCTCGAGTCCTACCAGCGTCGGTTTAAGTACTTGCTCGTCGACGAGTTCCAGGACACGAACGGTGTTCAGAATGAACTCGTAATGATGCTTGCGTCAGAGCACCGCAACCTCTGTGTAGTGGGTGACTCCGACCAGTCGATCTACCGATTCCGCGCCGCTGACGTTCGCAACATCCTCCAGTTCGAACAACGCTTCCCTGATGCTGATGTTGTGCTGCTCGAGCAGAACTTCCGTTCCACGCAGACAATTCTCGACGCCGCTAACGCCGTGATTGCCAAGAACGCGAGCCGTCACGCCAAGAACCTCTTCACCGACGTTGGTGCGGGGGAGAAGATTCGTCTCTACCGCGGTGGCGATGAGTACGACGAGGGACGCTGGATCGCTTCAGAACTTCGTCGCATTCGCACCGAAAAGAATGTGCCGTGGAATGAAATGGCCGTCTTCTACCGAACGAACGCGCAGAGCCGTGTGCTCGAAGAAGAGATGCTGCGCGCCAATATTCCCTACCGCGTGATCTCGGGGCAACGCTTCTACGACCGCAAGGAAATCAAGAACGCGCTGGCCTACGCCCGCCTGATTGTGAACCCTCGCGACGAAGCTTCCGCTCGTCGAGTGATTAACGAACCTAAGCGTGGCATTGGTGAAACTGCTCAGGCCAAACTGGGTGCCTACGCCGCTGAGAACGGGATCTCGTTCGCTGAGGCAACGCAGTACGCGCAGGCAGCTGGCCTTACCGCCAAGGCACTGGCCGGGGCCGAACGCTTCGCCTTCATGCTCGATGAACTGCGCGCCCTCGCCAATGACGCGAGTCCCCGCGAGATGATTGACGCGATTGTTCGCGAGTCCGGCATGGGTGACGCCCTTCGTGCGGAAAATTCTGACGAGGCAACGTCACGACTCGAAAACCTCGGCGAACTCGCTTCGGCCGCGGCGCAGTACGAGACGTTGCTCGACTTTGTTGAGCGCATGGCCCTCGTCGCTGACTCGGACCAACTCGATGGTGGTAATGGTGCCGTCTCGATGATGACCTTGCACGTGGCGAAGGGTCTCGAATTTCCTGCGGTAATTGTCACCGGTCTCGAGGAGACAATCTTCCCTCACAAGCGAGCGCTTAGTGACGAAGCGGAACTAGAAGAAGAGCGCCGCCTCTGCTACGTGGGTCTTACCCGAGCCATGCGGTACCTCTCGCTGACCCACGCCTGGAGCCGCACCATGTGGGGACAGCGCACTGACGCAATCCCCAGTCGTTTCTTGATGGAGATTCCCCAGGAACTGGTCAGTGACCTCTCGGCATCAACGTCTCCACGTCGTCAGCCCTTTCAGCGTGACGAAGACGGCTTTATTGGCCGCACGTCGTCGTTCACGGAGGGTCGAGCCTTCGGTTCTGGGGCTGCGCCTCCCGCACGGTCCACCGGGGCAGAGAAGCTCGAACTGGCCGTGGGCGAACGAGTAATCCACGACCGCTACGGTGCTGGCACCGTGGTGAGAGTGGATGGCAGTGGCTCACACGCACGGGCCACCGTCAACTTTGACGATCACGGCACCAAGCAGCTGGTGCTGGCAATGACGCCACTTCGACGAGCATAAGCATTTCGTAAATATCACCACGTTCGGGCTTTTGCTCCCGTCACGAAGTGGAAGAATTGACAACAATGTCTGCTCGCCGTGCCTACCGACCACCCGCTCGACCGGCTTCGGCTCGACAGTCAAACGCGGTCTACTGGCGTCGACGCATCATTCTGACTCTCGTGGTTGGCCTCGTTGGCCTCCTTGGTTACTTGGGCGTGACGTTAGGAATGGCCCTGACCAACCAGAGTTACGGCGTGTCGGCCTCGGCACGTATTGCCGAATGGGGACGTGATCACTGGCTCGGCGGCGTTGTCACGTGGGCCGAAGCGGAGTACTACAAATTGAACCCACCAAAAAAGGGCGGCCGTCCAACGCTCCAAGCTTTTGGTTCGGGTCCCACTGAATTTAAGATTCCTGCGGGTGGGCACCTTCCGCCACCCGTTGACATGGTCAGCCCGGCCAAGCCAGCTCTGCCGGGTGAGGGGAAGTGGCACATCGCGGGTCGTGAAACCGCCACGGGCATTCCGACGATGTACGAAGCGTTTGTGCGACCCAACGCCGTCAACACGAGTTACGTGGTTGGTGTGGCCTGGATGGACCCGACGCTCCTTCGTGCGCAGCTCTACTCGGGTCAGTACATTCCCGGACCCGGAACGTACTCGCACAGCGCGCCAATTACCCCAGACGCTTCAAAGACGCTGGTTGCCGCCTTCAACGCCGGCTTTCGCATGCAAGACGCCAGGGGTGGCTACTACACCGACGGACGCATCGTGGCACCACTACGCGTGGGCGCCGCTTCGGCCGTGATCTTCAAAGACGGCACCATGACGGTCGGGGCGTGGGGGACTGACGTCGCCATGTCGAACCAAGTGGCCTCCGTGCGCCAGAACCTTGACCTCATTGTTGACCATGGTCAACCCGTGCCCGGACTCAGTAACAACAACTTCTCACAGTGGGGTGCCACCTTGGGTGGAACACTCAACGTCTGGCGTTCCGGGCTTGGCGTCACCAAGAATGGAGCGATTGTTTACGTTGGTGGGCCCAGCATGTCCATCACGGACCTGGCCCACGTGTTGATGCTGGCTGGCGCCGTGCGAGGCATGGAACTGGATATCAATACTGACTGGGTACAGCTCGCGACCTTCGGGGGCAAGCTCAACACCCCAATTACGGGCGCCAATGGCACTGACCTACTACCCGGCATGGCGTATCGCCCGGACCGCTTCTTTGCGACGTGGGAGACCCGTGACTTCTTTACGATGTCACTGCGCAGTAACGAAACTGTCCTTCCGAAGAAGGCCAAGAAGTAGGACTAGCGGTCCGAGACCTTGCGCCACAGTGGGGCGGGAAGGTGACGAAGGACGCCAAACACATACTTCAAGATCGGTGGACTGTAGATAACGCGGTCACCGCTGGCGAGACCACGCATGACGTTGTCGGCTACTTCGTTGACGCCCGTCGAGAACGGAATGTCCTTTAGACCGGCGGTCATCTTCGAGCGAACAAAGCCCGGGCGAAGTAGTTGCAGCGTAACGCCCGTGCCAATGAGTGAGTCGGCCAGACCCTCACAGAGACGGTCAAGGCCGGCCTTAGCGCCGCTGTAGAGGTACGAGCCACGTCGAACACGGATGGACGCTACGGAACTCATAACCAGGATGCGACCCGAGCCCTGTGCGATGAGTCGGTTACGGATCTCAGTGAGTGCCGCCACCGGCCACGTGATGTTGACGGTCATCATGCGTGCTGCGGCGATGGGGTCGACTTCCAGTTCGAGTTGGTCACCGAGGAGGCCAACCGCGATCACGACCAGGTCAATCTTTTCGCCGACCTTGTCGAAGGCCTCACTCACGCAACGAGCGGCGTCGCTGGGGTCTTGTGCGTCGAACAAGACGGTGTCGACCTTGGTCGCACCGTACTCTTGCGCTTCCTTGGCGGCGTCGTCGAGCAACGCTTGGTTGCGGCCCGCGAGGACCACCGTGTGGGTGCGAGCGGCGCAGAGCTTCCTCGTGACGGCGCGCGCGATGTCGGAGGTTCCTCCGAGTACAACAACGTTCTGAGGCTGACCAAATGCGTTTTCCATAACTACTTTCCTACTATGCGGAGACGTCGAGCGAGGTCACTGGTGAGTTGGCCTGCGGGATCAAGGCGGTGCTTCATGGCCTGAAACTCGGCCAGTCGCGGGTACATTGCTGCAACCTTATCGGGGCTCAGTCGGGCGTCCTTCGCGAAATAGATACGACCACCGGCTTCGAGGACCATGGTGTCGAGGTCGTCGAGTACTTCGGGGAGGGCGGCGGGGCCAACCGGCAGGTCGAGGGCCAACGTCCAACCGGCACTCGGGAAGGAGAGGAGCCCTTCGTTACCTGCGCCAAAGCGCTTGAGGACGGCGAGAAAAGATGGAACACCGGAACTCGAGAGACGCTTAATGGCCTGCACGACGGTGTCACCGTGGGAGTCGGGTACGCAGAACTGGTACTGGACGAAGCCGCGCTTGCCGTAGAGGCGGTTCCAGTTGCCAATGCCATCGAGTGGGTGAAAGAAGGTGCCGAGCGATTGTGGCTGGCCCAGCTTCTCCTTCGGCGCAACGCGGTACCACAGTTCGTTGAAGGCCTTGATGGTGAGGGGGTTGAGGAGACCACTCGGGGCGTCAAAGGGAACGGAGAGCGCCGCTGACCGGGGCGCCGTGCGCGTGGGGGTGTCGACGTCAGCTGTGGTGGCGTGATCGCCGCGCGTGAGAACACCTCGGCCCATGTGAGCACCCTTGGTCATGCAGTCCACCCAGGCCACGGAGTACTTGTAGTGCTCGTCGCGACGACTCATCTCGTCCATGATTGTGTCGAGCGAGTTGAACCGCTGGGTGTCGACGAGTATCTGGTCAGTGGTGATTGGCAACAACTGCAGGGTGAGCGACGTGATGATGCCGGTGAGTCCCATGCCTCCGGCGGTGGCCCAAAAGATGTCCGCGTTCTCGGTGGGCGAGCAGGTGAACACCCCAGTTGGCGTCACGAGACGCAGGGAGGTCACGTGCTGGGCCAAGGAGCCATCACGGTGGTGATTCTTGCCGTGGACGTCGGCGGCGAACGCGCCACCGAGTGAGACCTGGCGCGTTCCGGGCGTCACGGGGACAAACCATCCCTGGGGAATACTCAGTTGCAGCAGTTCGTCAATGGAGACGCCGGCGCCGGCCGTGACCTGACCGTTCGGTGCAATCGGACCAATACCGCCGAGTTCATGGTTGTCGAGCACGACACCACCGCTCAGTTGTGCGGCGTCGCCGTAGCTACGACCGAGTCCTCGGGCGATGACCTGTGCGGATGAATCAAAGAGGTGCGCCACTTTCTCTTCCGAGTTCGCCAGAACGACGTCAGCGATGCTCGGCGACGTGCGACCCCATCCGTAGAGGGTGCGCCGGGTCATGCGTAAATCCCAATGGCCAGGGCGAGTGCCCACAAGAGCAGGAGACTCTGAACGGTCCGGTCTTTCACGACCAACTCTTCGGGCGCCGCACCGTTACCGGCTTCGGCGGACTTCATGATGTACAAAATTGCGAACACCACCGGCACCACGCTGATGCGAATGGGCACGATGTGGTGGTGCGCTGAGGAAAGCCCCGTCGTGGAGGTATCGAAGGCCCAGAGACAGTAACTCGTGACCACAACCGTGGCGCAGAGCGTGAGGGCGGACTGCAGAAAGGCCGGCGTGTAGTCGGACAGCACCTTACGAGTCTCTTGGTCGGCGTGGTGCAGTAGTTCGCTCGAGCGCTTGCCCGTAACGAGAAAGAGCGCGCCAAAGGAGATGACCACGAGGAACCACGAAGAGACGTAGATGTGCGACGCAGCGGCACCGGCGTAGGCGCGAAGGAAGAAGCCGCTGGCCACCGCGCCGAGTTCAATGACGGGCACCGTCTTTAACCAGAAGCTGTAATTGAGCGAAATAACGACGTAGAGGGCGAGGATGAAATAGAGGCCGGCCGGCTTCACCACAAGGGCTGGGAGCGAGAACCCAGCGACCAGTAGGACGAGCGCACTGGCGACGGCCAGGCGAGGGGAGATCTGGCCCGAGGCAATAGCCCGATGTTTCTTCGTGGGGTGGCGCTGGTCAGAGGCCCTGTCGCGGAGGTCGTTAATGAGGTACACGGCCGAGGAGATCAGGCAGTAGGCGGCGACGGCGACCAAGGTGTGCGCTAAAACCACTTTTTTGGTCAGGGTCCCGGCCGCTGCGGGGGCGAGAAAAATGAGTCCATTCTTGACCCACTGAACCGGCCGAAGGCCAGAGAGTAGGGCTCGAAACGGCCCTCGGTGCTTGGATGAGGACAAACTCACCCCTCCAACGCTACTCGCCGGGTCGGAATCGACCAAAGGCCCCCTCTGGCCTAAAAAACGGGCCCAAAAGGGCTCTATGCTGAGAACTGATGGAGCGCACCTACCGAGTCGTTGTGGCGAAGCCGGGTCTGGACGGACATGACCGCGGAGCCAAGGTTATTGCCCGCACCCTGCGCGACGCTGGCTTCGAAGTGGTCTACACCGGACTCCACCAAACGCCCGAACAGATTGTTCACGCCGTCGTGCAAGAAGACGCTGACGCCCTCGGACTTTCCCTTCTCTCAGGTGCCCACCTCGTTCTCGTTCCTCGCGTGGTGGACTTGTTGCAGCAAGCAGGGCGTGAGGACGTACTGCTGCTCGTCGGGGGCATTATTCCCGATAACGACATCGCATCGCTTGAGGCTGCTGGTGTGGCACGGGTCTTTACCCCCGGTGCTTCACTCGCCGACATTGGCACGTGGCTCGAGCAGACACTCGACGCGCGTGAAACCGCTTCGTAATCCGTAGTTCCGTAGTATCCCCCCAGTAGAAAAATGAAAGTAGTTATTCATGGACTTATTTGAGTACCAAGGTAAGCAGTACTTCTCACGTTTCGGCATCGCCATCTCACCCGGTGACGTTGCTGACACCGTGGAGGAAGCTATTGCGGTGGCTGAGCGCGTCGGGTACCCCGTCGTGGTGAAGGCCCAAGTAAAGGTTGGTGGCCGTGGTAAGGCCGGTGGCGTGAAGCTCGCCAACGACCTCGAGGAATTGAAGCTGCACGCCGGCAACATTCTCGGCCTCGACATCAAGGGCCACGTGGTTCGTCGCCTCTGGATCGAGCGCGCCAGCGACATCTCGAAGGAGTACTACGCCTCCTTCACCCTCGACCGCCCGAACAAGACGCACCTCGGCATGCTGAGTGCGCAGGGTGGCGTGGAGATTGAAGTAGTCGCCGAAGAAAACCCCGACGCCATTGCCTTCATTTCGATCGACCCCGTTCGCGGCCTCGACCTGGAGACCTCGCGTCGCTGGGTCGCGGAAGCACAGCTCGACGAAGTGGCTCGTGAGCAGGCGGCCGAACTGCTGGTGAAGCTCTACGAGTGCTACACCGCTGGTGACTGCGACCTCGCCGAAATCAACCCGCTGATTCTTACGCCGGACAACAAGGTCCACGCTCTCGACGCCAAGGTGACCTTGGACGAGAACGCTTCGTACCGTCACCCTGAATGGGAAGAGTTCCGCGCAACTGAGACCGAAGACCCTCGCGAAAAGATGGCCAAGGAGAAGGGTCTGAACTACATCGGACTCGACGGCACTGTCGGCATTATCGCTAACGGTGCTGGTCTCGCCATGTCGACGCTCGACGTGGTGAACCAGGTCGGCGGCACGGCCGCAAACTTCCTCGACATCGGTGGTGGTGCTAACGCTGACGTGATGGCGGCTGCCCTCGAAGTGATTAACGCTGACCCCAAGGTGAAGGCAATTTTCGTCAACATCTTCGGTGGTATCACTCGAGTAGACGAAGTCGCCAAGGGTGTTCTCGAGGCCCTGAAGCGCGTGGAGATTTCTTCACCAATCGTGCTTCGTCTCGACGGCACGAACGCAGTTGAGGGTCGCGCAATTCTTGCTCCCCACCTCAACGACAAGTTGATTACTGAACCCACCATGTTGGACGCCGCCCGTCGGGCCGTTTCCTTCGCGAACGCTTAAGGAATAAAGATGAGTATTTTTGTAGACGAAAACACCAAAGTAATTGTTCAGGGTCTCACTGGTGGCCAGGGTCGTTTCCACGGTCTTCGTAACCGTGACTACGGCACCAAGATTGTCGGCGGTGTAACACCAGGTAAGGGCGGCACCGACGTTGAGGGCATTCCCGTCTTCAACTCCGTGAAGGAAGCAGTCGACGCTACGGGCGCTACCGCATCCTTCGTTGTCGTACCACCGAAGTTCGCCGCTGCCGCGATTCTCGAGGCTGCTGAGGGTGGCATTACGTTCATCGTGTGCATCACCGAAGGCATCCCGGCGCACGACGAAGCTGTTACCTACAACCGTTTGGTCGAAGAGTTCCCCGGCGTTCGCCTCTTGGGCCCGAACTGCCCGGGCATCATCAGCCCCGGTAAGTGCAACATTGGTATCACCTCAGGCGACATTGCCCTCGCCGGTGGTCCCGTGGGCATCGTGTCACGTTCAGGAACCCTGACCTACCAGGCACTCCACGAACTCTCACAGCAGGGCATTGGTCAGACTACCTGCGTGGGTATTGGTGGCGACCCCGTTCCGGGCACCAACTTCATTGACTGCCTGGCCGCTTTTGAGGCTGACCCCGAAACGAAGGCCGTCATGATGATCGGTGAAATCGGTGGTTCCGAAGAAGAGCGCGCCGCTGAGTGGATCAAGGCCAACATGACCAAGCCCGTCGTGTCCTACATCGCCGGTGTTACCGCTCCTCCCGGACGCAAGATGGGTCACGCCGGTGCCATCATCTCGGGTTCCAAGGGCACCGCTCAGGCCAAGATGGACGCACTCGCTGAAGCTGGCGTCCACGTGTGCTTGAACCCCACCGAAGCTGGTCAGAAGATGGTCGAGATCGTCAAGGCGCTGTAGCGCTTTGAACGACGTTCGTCTCTGCGTCTTGGTGTCGGGCTCCGGCACCATTTTGGAAGCAATGCTTGAACGTGGCCTGGACGTCGCCCTCGTGGCGTCGGACCGACCATGCCGTGGTCTTGAGGTTGCGAGCAGTGCAGGTATTCCTGCACTGCTCGTGGACCGGACCGACTTTGGCGGTTTCACGAAGTCCTTTGACCGTGACCGCTACAGCGAAGAACTCGCTCGCGTGCTGACCGAGCATCAGATTGATTTGATCGCCATGGCCGGCTTTGGCACCATCATCACCAAACCGCTGCACGAGAAGTTTGTCGGCCGCGTACTGAACACGCACCCGAGTCTGTTGCCACTCTTTAAGGGGTGGCACGCCGTGCCCCAAGCCCTCGCCGCTGGCGTGAGCGAATCGGGCTGCACGGTGCACGTGGCCACGGAAGAATTAGACGACGGGCCCATTCTGGCGCAGGTCAGTGTGCCCGTTTTGTTAACTGATGATGAAGATACGCTCCACGAGCGTATTAAGACCGTCGAACGTGACCTCTACCCCCGTGTGGTCAGTAGGGTAATGGCGTCACTTCGTCACGGAATTGAACCATCCGACCTCACCGAACTACGAGAGGAACTGTAATGCGCGCACTGCTAAGTGTCTACGACAAGACCGGGCTACTGGAGTTTGCCAAGGGTCTAGAGGCCCTCGGTGTGGAACTCGTTGCCTCGGGCGGCACCGCCAAGGCCCTGACGGAGGCCGGCATTGCGCACCAGGACGTGGCGGACGTGACGGGCTTTCCTGAGATGCTCGACGGACGCGTGAAGACGCTTCACCCCCGTATCCACGGTGGCATTTTGGCCGACCGCTCAAAGCCTGAGCACCTGGCGGCAATTGCCGAGCACCGCATTGACGCCATTGATCTGGTGGTTTGCAACCTCTACCCGTTCTCCTCGAATCCCTCAATCGAACTGATTGACATTGGTGGCCCTTCAATGGTTCGCGCCGCCGCTAAGAATCACGAACACGTGGGTGTGGTGACCTCGCCCTCCCAGTACGAGGTCGTGCTCCACGAGCTAAAGGAGAATGGCGCACTCTCTGACGCGACGCGTCACTCACTTACCCGTGCAGCCTTCGCTCACACCGCGGCCTACGACGCCGAGATTGTGAAGTGGCTCGACGGTGGTGGAGCGATTGGTGAAAAGCCCGACCAGACCAACGAAGTCGTTCCCGAAACATTGCACCTCACACTCGAGCGTGCCGACATTGTGCGTTACGGCGAAAACCCTCACCAGATCGGTGCTCGCTACCGCGTCGCTGGCACCACCCCATGGTGGGACGGCGTTACCAAGCACGCCGGTTCAGCTCTCTCGTATCTCAACCTCTTTGACGCCGACGCCGCCTGGCGCCTGGTGCACGAACTGAGTGAGGACAACCCCGGACTCGCCGCGGTGGCCATCATCAAGCACGCCAACGCCTCCGGCGCGGCACTGGGAGCAACCTCATCCGACGCCTTCTCGAAGGCCCTCGCTGCTGACCCCCAGAGTGCCTTTGGTGGCATTGTTGCGGTAAAGGGTGAACTCGATAACGAACTCGCGACGCTTATTGCTGCGGGACCGCAGGCCGACGTCATCATTGCCTCGTCCTTTAGTGATGAGGCCATTTCAACCCTGGTCTCTCGTCGCAAGGCCACCCGACTGCTCAGTGCACCGGCCCCCGAGCCACTCGGTCGTTCGATTCGTACCTTCGGCGACACCGCTCTCGTGCAGAACGCCGACGAGCTCCTCGTTCCGGTCTCGCAGTGGCAGTGCGTCACTGAGAAGAAGCCCACGGCGCAGCAACTACAAGACCTCGCTGTGGCGTGGCGCGTGTGCGCCCGCACGACCTCAAACGCCATTGTTATTGCCAAGGACGGCGTAGCGGTGGGTATTGGTGCCGGTCAGCAGTCTCGCGTGGTGGCCGCTGGCATTGCCACCACGAAGGCCGGCGAACTGGCAGTCGGTGGCGCGGCGTCCTCCGACGCGTTCTTCCCCTTCGCCGACGGACTTGAGTCACTGACGAGCGCTGGCGTCACTGCCGTGGTGCAGCCGGGTGGCTCAATTCGCGACCAAGAAGTAATTGACGCAGCGAACGCTGCGGGAATCGTAATGATGCTCACTGGTGAGCGTCACTTCCGCCACTAGGAGAACCATGACTGCACAGCTACTCGACGGAGAGCGCCTGGCCGCTCGCATGAAGATGGAACTCGCCGACCGGGCCCAGCGCCTCGCTGCGGTGGGACGTCCCGTGGGACTCGGCACGGTGCTGGTGGGTGACGACGGCCCGAGCGCCAAGTACGTGGCCATGAAGCACGCCGACTGCGCCGAGATTGGTATCCGGTCGTTCCACGAGCACCTGCCCGCGACGGCCACCCAGGCCGACGTGGAAGCCGTTGTCGACCGACTCAACAACGACCCCAACGTGCACTCGATTTTGGTGCAGCTCCCTCTGCCCAAGGGCATCAACGAAGAAGAGATTTTGCTTCGCATTAAGCCCGAGAAGGACGTGGACGGTCTTCACCCCACGAACTTGGGTCGCCTCGTTATGGGAGCCCCCGGTCCGCTGCCGTGCACGCCCGCGGGCATTGTTGAGCTTCTGGCCGCCAACAATGTGCCGGTAGAGGGCAAGCACGTCGTCGTTATCGGGCGTGGCCTCACGATTGGCCGCCCACTCGCGCTCCTCTTGGCCATGCGTCGCCCCGGCTGCAACGCCGCGGTAACGGTCGTCCACACCGGCGTTGAGGACATGAAATCACTGACGTTGACAGCAGATGTGATCGTGGCTGCCGCTGGCGTGGCGGGTCTCGTGACCCCCGATATGGTCAAGCCCGGCGCTGCCGTGGTGGGCGCGGGCACGTCGTTTGTTGATAAGAAGCTTCTAAGCGACGTCGCTCCCGAGGTTGCTGAAGTGGCAGGATGGATTACTCCTCGAATTGGGGGAGTGGGTCCAATGACTCGGGCAATGTTGCTTCGTAATGCAGTGTTGGCCGCGGAGAAGGTGCAATGACAGACAAAGACAACTTAGGTCGTGAGTTCGACAAGCGTCCGTGGGGAAACTTCACGGTCCTTGATGACGAAATGTTTGATCACAAGGTCAAGCGCATCGTCGTTGAACCGGGCAAGCGACTCAGCTACCAGCAGCACTCTAAGCGCTCCGAGCACTGGTTCATCGTGAGTGGCGTCGCTACGGTCATTCTGGATGGTGTTGAGCACGAAGTGACCGCTGGTCAGAGTATCGACATTGGACTGGGCCAAGCCCACCGCTGCGAAAACCGAGGCACGGCGAATGTCGTGTTCATTGAAGTACAGCACGGCACCTACTTCGGCGAAGACGACATTGTTCGTCTAGAAGATGACTTTGGTCGCGACTAACTAGTGCGTATTGACGAGCTGCTCGAAGCGGGCACCACGAAATCATTTGAATTCTTTCCTCCGAAGTCCGACGAGGAGCACGCTACGTTGCGCGCCACGCTGCAGGACCTCGAGTCACTGAAGCCCTCGTTTGTGTCCGTCACCTACCGTGGTGGGCGAGAGTCGCGACAGCGCACATTCGACCTCGTGAACAGCATTGAGCGAGAACAACACCTCACGGCGATGGCCCACCTGATCTGTGTTGGTCACACGCGTGTGGAGATGCGCGAGATTCTCGAGAACTACCGCGACAACGGTATTGAAAACGTCATGGCCTTAGGTGGCGACATTCCCGACGACCCCGCGTTGGTGGCTTCGGAGTTCACGCACGCGAGCGACCTCGTGGCACTGGCCAAGGAAGTTGGCGGCTTCTCCATTGGCGTGGCGGCGCATCCCCAGGGGCACCCCCGCTCGCCAGACCTGGCATCTGACCGCCACTACTTGGCCCAGAAGCTCGAGATGGCTGACTTTGCGGTTACGCAGTTCTTCTTTGAGACGCTCGACTGGATCAAATTGGTTGACGACCTCGACGCCCGGGGCGTCTCTAAGCCCGTGTTGCCCGGCATCATGCCGGTCACCACGATTTCTGGCATTGAACGCATGGCTCAGATGGGGGCGAGCGTCCCGACCAAGTTGGTGGAACGCCTCGAAGCAGCCAATGTCCGAGGAGGCGCCAGCGCCGTGAGGGCGGAAGGAATTGCAGCCGCCACGGAACTTTGCGCTGAATTGCTTGACAAAAAGGCGCCGGGAATTCACTTCTACACCCTGAACCGCTCCACCGCGACGCGCGAAATTCACGACGCCCTCTTCGCCTAGAAAAGCCATTTCACTCGGGCATTTTGGCTCTGAGGACTCCCTGAAAATACCTCGTAGGATGGTGGCTGTGACACGGGTCAGCGTCGCTTTGGTGGTGCTGACTTCGTTGACCGCCTTCAAGTAAAAGGAAAGAACATGACAACCCCCGTCCACGTCACCGTGACCGGCGCCGCCGGCCAAATTGGCTACTCGCTGTTGTTCCGCATTGCGTCGGGACAAATGCTGGGGCCAAACACACCCGTCGTTCTTCGACTGCTCGAAATTGAGCCAGCCATGAAGGCCCTCGAGGGTGTTGTTATGGAACTCGACGACTGCGCCTTCCCACTGCTCGCCGGCATTGAAGCAACGAGCGACCTTAACAAGGCCTTCGACGGCACCAACTGGGCACTGCTCGTTGGCTCAATCCCGCGCAAGGCCGGCATGGAGCGCGGCGACCTGCTCAACGTGAACGGTGGCATCTTTAAGCCCCAGGGTCAGGCGATTGCCGCCAACGCCGCATCGGATGTTCGTACCTTGGTTGTTGGAAACCCCTGCAACACGAACTGCTTGATTGCTCGTTCGAACGCTCCCGAAGTTCCTGCCGATCGCTGGTTCGCTATGACGCGTCTCGACCAGAACCGCGCCGAAACCCAGCTCGCAAAGAAGGCCGGCATTGCGGTGAAGGACGTAAAGAACCTGGCTATCTGGGGTAACCACTCAGCGACCCAGTTCCCAGACTTCGCGAACGCGACCCTTGAGGGTAAGAAGACGCTTGACGTCATCAATGACAGCGCTTGGCTCCAGGGTGACTTCATCACCACGGTGCAGAAGCGTGGTGCGGCCATCATCGAAGCCCGTGGCGCTAGCTCAGCCGCTTCGGCAGCCAACGCCGCAATCGACACTGTCGCCAGCCTCGTGAACGCAACGCCCGCCGATGACTGCGTGTCAGTCGCAGTGACGAGCAACGGCGAATACGGTATCCCTGAAGGCCTGACGTTCGGCTTCCCCGTTCAGGCCGACGGCCAGGGTGGCTTCAAGGTGAAGGAAGGTTTCGAGATTGATGAGTTCGCCAAGGAGCGCATCAAGGTGACGACCGACGAATTGATCGCCGAGCGTGACGAAGTTCGCGCATTGGGTCTTATCTAAGAACTCCACTCAGTTGACATTCAGCCCCCTGCCAAGTGCAGGGGGCTGAACTATTTAGCGAAAGATTTTGCCGTCAGTCGCCCCAGGATGGGCGACCGAGGCAAGGGTTAGAAATAATGTCCCTGTGCTGTCGTCGATTGCGTACCAAATTCGCGACTGAACAGTGACCTTAAATTGCCACTGCTCACAGCTAACCCCATCAATCCGTATGTGCGAAAGATGGCCCTTCAGTTGGTACTGAACGCTTGAGCTATTTCGAGGCAAGTGAGTAACTGCATCGAAAGCCGTGCGCAACTGATTTGGATACTGCCGCTCTAGCTGAGCCCAGCCCTTCGCGCCATCTGAGTCCACAGCGCGAAGTGGCCAGCTCGATGGGCGGGCGAGGTCTTCTCCGCGCTTTACGGGTTGTCGAGCCTTAGGGCTCTCTGACGGTACTTACGGCCGACTCAGCAATGGACCATCCCCAGTGAAGTCACCACTCAATCGTTGCTTAATCTTTTCATTCGAGTGGATCTCCGCAGTTTCCTTCCAAGCATCCAGTGTGACCATAAAGGGCGAAAGATTTCCGGTTGTTGCTCCAGCGAGAAGGTCTTTCAGAATCTCATCAGTTGCGGCGTCCTGATCCTCTCTCGAAAGCCACTTGAGCCATGGGAGCTCTGCATAGAGTGCTCGCGCTATCACTTCAGGATCCGACAAGGCAACGTCGGCAATGATTCGACCGGTGAGTGCGGCGCCCTGCTCACGTTGGCTAAATCGAGTGAAACTTGAAAGCACTAGGTTGTCGCCGTCACGTCGCTCCAGCACAACTTCGGTGTGATCAGCCAAGGAGGCGACCTTGGTGGGATTTCGCAGAAGTGTGCTGTAGGTTTCGACGGTGCTCATTGCCTAATGATATCTGAAGTACTTCAGAAGTCAATCGCACTAGGAATTATCAGTGAAAAGAGACGTAGTGTCGGTCATTCGCCCGCCACGAGGTGCGGCGCACCTAACTCGGGTCAGTGGGTGAGACGGGCTTCTTGCATCCAACCGAGGAGGGGTATCAGAGTGCTGAGGTCACCACGGGCCTTCACGCGACCTTGTCGAAGGGCAGCGGCGCTGTCACCCGAACCTTCAAAGATGCCCTTGGCATCGTCGTAACTGAGGCGAAGCAGGGCGTCGGCCATAAGGTGATCGCCAGCTTCGGCGAATGCGCCAGTGTCACTGAGCGTGATCGTAAGAGCGTGAGGAACAGTGGCGGGAGCGTTGTCAAACTCGAACACAATGCGAAACGCCGCCAGTCCGTCCTCGAGAGGAACTGGACCAGCGGCGTTCAGCGTTGCGTTAAGAGACTCAAGCCAAGTGGGCGAGAGAAACTCCGACACGAACTACGGCAGTGGCTGCACGGCGGCGTCGGCGGATGAAGTCTTGGTCTTACGACGAATCTTTCGGCCGAGCCAGGCAACTGGGTCGTAGTGAGCATCAACAACACGTTCCTTCAATGGAATGATCGCGTTATCGGTGATCTTGATGTGCTCGGGGCAGACTTCGGTGCAGCACTTGGTGATGTTGCAGTAACCAAGGCCCATCTCTTCACGTACGAGGTCGCGACGGTCGTTCTGGTCCAGCGGGTGCATTTCCAGTTCGGCGTAGCGGATGAAGAAGCGAGGTCCGGCGTAGTGCTGCTTGTTGTCCTCGTGGTCACGGATGACGTGGCACACGTCTTGGCACATGAAGCACTCAATGCACTTACGGAACTCCTGGCCACGCTCAACGTCCTCTTGGAACATGCGGTAACCGTCTTCAGGCATCTCTGGTGGCAACAACGCCGGGACCTTTTCGGCCTGGGCGTAGTTGAACGAGACGTCAGTCACGAGGTCACGAATGATTGGGAACGTCTTCATTGGCGTAACGGTGATGGGGCCTTCGGGCATGTCCTTGACGAGCGTCATGCACATCAGGCGCGGCTTACCGTTGATTTCCACGGCGCACGATCCGCACTTACCGGCCTTGCAGTTCCAGCGGCAGGCGAGGTCGGGAGCTTCCGTGGCCTGGATGCGGTGGATAACGTCGAGTACTACTTCGCCGTCATTCTGCTCAAGGGTGTAGTTCTCGAAATCGCCACCGCTTGAGTCACCGCGCCATACGCGCAGCGTTACGGTTGCGGTTTCGGTGGTTGTTGTCATTTCGGTCTGTACGTCGGACATTACTTTGCCTCCAGAAGAGCCTTGAGTTCTGCGGGTAGTGGCAGGAGTGGTGACTCCTGTGTGGTGATTGGGCTGTCCCAGTTACCACCATCGCTCGAGTGAGCGAGGTTGAAACTTCCGAAGTTGTCATCGGCGCTGGGGAAGTCTTCACGGGTGTGACCACCACGTGACTCCTTGCGGAGACTGGCACCAATAGCGACGCACTTCGAGACAGTGATCATTGCGGGCAGGTCGGTAGCCAGGTTCCAACCAGGGTTGTAGGCACGGCCACCCTTGACCTTGATGTTCTGCACGCGCTCAGTGAACTCGTCGAGCTTCTTGATGGCCTCGTCGAGTTCGGACTGGGTGCGGATGATGCCGACGTTGGCCTGCATCATTTCCTGCAGGTCACGCTGGATGTCGTACGGGTTCTCGCCCGACTCGCGCTCGAATGGTTCGAGGGCTTCCTTAATGGCCGCCTCGACTTCGCCCATGTCGAGCTCGCCAGCGGCGTTACCTGCTTCGATGTAGTCAGCAGCACCGGCACCGGCACGCTTGCCGAACACGATGAGGTCGGACAGTGAGTTTCCACCGAGACGGTTGGCACCGTGCATACCACCGGCAGCTTCACCAGCGGCGAAGAGACCCTGTACGGCGGTGTGAGCAGTTTCGGCGTCCACCTGAACACCACCCATGATGTAGTGGCAGGTTGGTCCGATTTCCATTGGGTCGCGCGTGATGTCGACACCGGCCAGTTCCATGAACTGGTGGTACATCGAAGGCAGACGACGACGGATGAATTCGGCCGAACGACGCGAGGCAATGTCGAGGTAGACACCACCGTGGGGTGAACCGCGACCCGCCTTCACTTCAGCGTTAATAGCGCGTGCTACTTCGTCGCGAGGCAGCAGTTCTGGCGGGCGCCGCCCTGCTTCGTGGTCGTCGTACCACTTGTCAGCTTCTTCTTCTGACTCAGCGGTCTCGGAGCGGAACATGTCGGCCACGTAGTTGAACATGAAGCGTTCACCTTCAGAGTTGCGAAGCACACCACCGTCACCACGGACACCTTCGGTAACGAGGAGTCCACGAACACTGAGTGGCCAGACCATGCCGGTTGGGTGGAACTGGATGCACTCCATGTCGATGAGCTTGGCGCCAGCCCAGAGAGCCATGGCGTGTCCGTCACCGGTTCCTTCCCATGAGTTCGAAGTGAACTTCCAGGACTTTCCAGCACCACCGGTAGCGATGATGACGGCCTTAGCGGAGAAGGTCACGAACTCACCGTTAGCGCGCCAGTAGGCAACGCAACCAGCCACGCGACCATCGGCGTCGTGGACGAGCTTCAGTACCTTGCACTCCATAAACACATCGGTGCCCATGGAGACAACCTTCTGCTGCAGGGTGCGAATGAGTTCCAGACCAGTGCGGTCACCCACGTGAGCAAGGCGAGCGTACTTGTGGCCACCGAAGTCACGCTGGAGGATCTTGCCGTCCTTGGTGCGGTCAAAGAGTGCGCCCCACTGCTCAAGCTCAAGCACGCGCTGTGGTGCTTCCTTGGCGTGGAGTTCGGCCATGCGGTAGTTGTTGAGGTACTTTCCACCGCGCATGGTGTCGCGGAAGTGGACCTGCCAGTTGTCTTCGGCGTAGACGTTACCCATGGCGGCAGCCATGCCACCTTCGGCCATAACGGTGTGCGCCTTACCAAGGAGTGACTTGGTGATGATGCCAACCTTGAGTCCGCGCTGCTTGGCTTCAATAGCGGCGCGTAGACCAGCGCCACCGGCGCCAATGATGAGTACGTCGTACTCGTGGTGTTCGTACGTGTTAGTCACTAGTAGTCCTTAGAAAAGCTTGAAGTCGGTGATGGCGCCTGATGCAACGAGTCGCACGTAGACGTCAGTGAAGGCAACGAAGAGCAGTGAAGCCCAAGCAAAGTTCATGTGCCTGGCGTTAAGCGGCGTCAACAGCTTCCAGAAGCGGTAACGAATTGGGTGAGCCTTGAAGCTCTTTACACCACCACCACAGAGGTGACGGCAGGCGTGGCAGGAGAGTGAGTAGAGCCACAGCAGCACCGCGTTGGTGGTGAGTACGAGTGAACCAACCGTGACACCCCAGCCAAGACCAGGCTGGTGGAAGGCACGGAAAGCGTCGTAGGTGAGGAGAGCATTGAACACGAGACCGGCGTAGAAGAAGTAGCGGTGCATGTTCTGCATGATGAGTGGGAAGCGCGTCTCACCCGAGTAGTTGGTGTGAGCGTCTGACACGGCGCAAGCGGGTGGTGACCACCAGAAGGCGCGGTAGTAGCTGCGACGGTAGTAGTAGCAGGTGAGTCGGAAGCCCAGCGGGAAGATGAGGATCAGCAGCGCGGGCGAGAGCGACCAACCGTTGAAGGCAAAGCCGAACTTCGAGCCAGCGACACAGTCACTCGCCACGCAGGGTGAGTAGAAGGGGCTGATGATGTCGCGGTGAACGTTGGCACCTACGTAGTAGTACTTGTTCTGGAAGGCGGCCCAGGTTGAGTAGATAACGAAGGCGGTCAAAATTGACACCGTCACTACGGGCTGAATCCACCAGCGGTCTTGGCGCAGAGTGGCGACATCCGGCCCTCCGCGCGTTCCGCCCAAAACGACTTGGGTCTTACTTTCTACAACGGTCACAAAAGTCTCCTTGGCTGTCTGCGAGGGGGAGTAATACCATTGTCAATACTAGGCAATTTGTGGAGACCTTGAAACACGAGACGCCAATAAAAATAAGGAAAATACCCCACTTAGTGAGTAGGTATTGCCGAGCAATAAAAAAGCCCGCACCAGTGAACCGGTGCGGGCTTTTTTTGCGTCGTTATGACTTAGTGGTGGCCTCCACGGCGACCCTCAGCAGTACCGCCCAGGAGGGCCCATACAGCGAGGCAGAGACCAGGGATCAGGAGCCAGATACCGAAGACGAGAGCGAGCACGGTGAAGAACGCGCCCATGCCCAAGGTGAAGGGCCAAATTGACGTTCCGGGGAACGTTGCAACCACGCCGGCACCCTCTTCGTGCGTACCAGTCTTTGAGTCCTGGGGGTGTGGCGCCATACGCTTGGCCCACCAGCCGTAGTAACTACCTGGCATGAAGCAGAGGAGTGAACCAGCGAAGATCATGATGCTTCCGCCGGATTCCTTGCTCATGAACCAGTAGACGATTGCCAAGACGAGGAAGAAAGCGCCCAGCAGAATGAGAATGCGAGAAACCTGCTTCATTAGGCGTGTGTCTCCTCGTGCTGACCGTGCTCGAGTGCACGGTGTTCTGGGTGGTTGTAGTCCCACGTCGGACGCTCAGAGCGAATCTGTGGCAGACGGTAGAAGTTGTGGTGTGGCGGTGGTGAGGTAGTGAACCACTCGAGCGTGTGGCCGTCCCATGGGTTGTCGCCAGCGGGGTACTTCTTCCAGCTGTACGCAACGTTGATCACGAAGGCAACCGTTGAGAGACCAATCATGATTGCTCCGAGGGTGGCGATTTCGTTCAAGTGCTGCCACTCTGGGTTGTGTGGGTAGACCGCCATACGACGAGGCATACCGTACAGACCAAGCAGGTACATCGGGAAGGTGAAGACCTGCGTACCAATGAAGAGGAGCCAGAACTGAATCTTTCCAATGGTCTCGTTCAGGATGTACCCAGTGATCTTCGGGCCCCAGTAGTAGAGACCGGCCATTCCACCGAGTACGAGCGCCATAACCACGGAGTGGAAGTGAGCAACAACGAAGTAGGTGTCGTGGGTGAAGAAATCGAGTGGTGGGCTAGCGAGGTAGATACCGGTGAGGCCACCAATAAGGAAGGTCACCACGAATCCGATTGCCATCAACATCGCAGTCGAGAACCAAATCTCTCCGCGCCACATCGTCCCAATCCAGTTGAAAATCTTGATACCCGTTGGAACGGCGATCAAGAGACTCATGAAGGAGAAGAAGGGGAGAAGCACGGTTCCTGTGGTGAACATGTGGTGGGCCCACACGCCAAGCGACAGGGCTGCAATGGTCATGGTTGCGAACACCATGCCCTTGTAACCGAAGACGGGCTTGCGTGAGAAGACGGGGATTACTTCCGTGACAATGCCGAAGAATGGCAGAGCCAAGATGTACACCTCAGGGTGTCCCCAGAACCAGAAGATGTTCTGCCAGAGGACCGGAACGCCGCCACCCTGTACTGAGAAGATGTGGGTGCCGAAGTGGCGGTCGCAGTACAACATGATGAGGCCCGCAGTAAGCACTGGGAAGGCCAACAAGATGAGGATTGCGGTCACGAGCAAGTTCCATGTGAACACGGGCATGCGGAACAGCGTCATACCGGGAGCACGTAGGTAGAAGATTGTTGCGCACAGGTTGACACCAGTGAAGATGGCCGAGAAACCGGTCAGCAGCAAGCCACCAATCCAGAGGTCAGCTCCAGCACCAGGTGAGTTCAGTGCGTTCGACAGTGGTGCGTAAGCAACCCAACCGAAGTTGGCAGCGCCACCAGCGGTGAAGAAACCGGAAAGCATCGTGATGCAGCCAGTCAGGTAGAGCCAGTACGAGAGCGCGTTGAGTCGAGGGAACGCCATGTCCGGCGCACCAATCTGAATTGGCACGATGATGTTTGGCAGTCCACCGAAAGCGAACGGACCAGCGAACAGGTAAATCATTACTGAGCCGTGCATGGTGAAGAGCTCGTTGTACTGCGCCAGTGACACCAAGTGTCCGTCTGGCGACGCCAACTGGAAGCGGATGATCTCAGCGAAGAGACCTCCGATGACCAGCATCAAGACAGAAGTAACGGTGTACGAAAGACCAATGATCTTGTGGTCAGTCGTCGTAAGCCACTTCAGGATGCCGGTAGGTCCGTGGTGCTCGTCGTGAGCATCATCGTGACCGTGGTGAACTACTGGGTCCAAAACGTCAGTCATTAGTGTTCTCCGATTGTGCCGGTGTACTTGGTTGCAACCAGCGTTGACAGCTGCTGGTCAGTGATCTTGGTGGAAGCGTTGTACAGCGCTACGTTGCGGTTCTTGGCGAGCCAGTTCTTGAAGTCGCTCTGTGAAACAACGCGAACCTTAAAGAACATCAGCGAGTGATAGAGACCACAGAGCTGCGTGCACTGTCCAAAGAACACACCCGTCTGAGTGGGGCGCAAGGTAAACACGTTGTTCACACCAGGAAGTGCGAAGCGCGAGAAGTTGAAGTCCTTCACGTAGAAACCGTGAACAACGTCAGTCGAGGTGAGCTGAACGTGGATGTTGGTGTTCACAGGAATGACCATTGTTGGTGTCTGTGTTGTTTCACCAACAACGACTACGTCAGACGCTGGGTAGGAGAACTTCCAACCCCATTGGAAGGCGTTCACGTTAACGGCCACGTTGTTGGTGGGGTTAGCGACTTCCTTGTTCTCAACCACCATGGTGGCGGCGAACAAGACGAACACGATCAACAGTGGAACAACCGTGTAGATCACCTCGAGTGGGAGGTGGTACTGGGTCTGTTCAGGAATGTTGTCTCCCTTACGGCGGTACCGAAGTACAGCCCAGACAATGAGTACAAGAACGAAGGCGCCGATGATGGCGGCTCCGACCGAGAACCATTGCCAGAGGTGAAAGACCGAGACGGAACTTGTCGTATCGCCTTTGGTCACACCAAATTTAGGAAGGGTACAGCCCGAAAGGGCAAGGGCAGCCAGGGGTAATGCAACAAAACGACGGAAACGGCGCCAGCCGCGTGGTCGGTTCGCTGCACCCTGTGGGGGCAGGGCAGGGGTATCCACGGTCAAAACCTTAGTCAAGATTTTGCCTCAGTGATACTTCGCCTCCCCAGGTACACTTTTTGGGGTAAAAACCACTAAAACCGGTTGAAATTAGAGAGTTTCGCCCGTCGATTCGCGAACGGCCCAGTTAAAGACGCCCCGACTCATCGTTGAGGTGGCTTTTGATGCCCGAAGTCGGTAAATTTCCTGACGAATCTCCTGAATTCCCTTGTCAAAGGGGTCAGACAGCCAGGCGTGCTCGATCAGGTGACCCGCTAGGCGCAGCGACTCGTCGGAGCCCTGGGCGGCGAGCTCTTGCGCTCGGGCTGCAACTTTTGCCGCCCCACCAGCGATTTCAGTGATTTCTTGGGCCAGCGAGCGCTCATCGGCCGGCTGAAGTGTGCTCGGGTTGCCGTCCCACCAACCGCCGTAGAGCCGCCAAATGTTGTGAATAATGAACTCCGGCTCGTCGTACAGTGGCTGGAGATACGGTCGTTTTACCAGATCAGCCGGTGGTTTTACCGTGCTGAGGACTTCCGAAAGCCGAGCTCCGGCGTTCATCAGCGTCAAAACTTGCTCGACCAGGCTCTCCAGGTACGTGGCAGTTTCGTCGAGTGCTTGGGCAATGCGGTCGGCGCCAATGATTGGGAGGCCGTGCCCCGGCAGCAAGATCTCTGGCTTGAGTTCGGCCATGCGACGAAGCGCTCGGGCCCACTCCAGCGGGTAGCGCTGCACCTTTTGAGGATTCCCCGCGTTCGGACTCGTCCAGATAAACAGGTCGCCAGTGCAGAGAATTTTCTTTTGCGGCAACCACGTCACAGTGGCGTCGTCGGTCTCTCCTTTTTCATGACGGAGTTCGAGTTGAAGATCGCCAATCTGCAGCGAGAGTTCGTCACCATAGGTGAGGTCGGGGTAACGGAACTTGGTGGGCCAGTTCAGTTCACGGAGTGCGAACTGCCGGCGATTAATCACTTCGTTGTAGCCACTCGTCGCGATGTAGCGATCAAAGCGGGCCACAACATTCTCGTGAGCAACGACCTGCGGCGCGCTCCAGCCATTACTGCGAGCTTCGTCTTCGAAGGGCTTCATGCCGAAGACGTGGTCGACGTGACCATGGGTAAAAACCGCTGTGTTCAGGGGTTTTGCTGACCACGTGCGAATACTTTCGTGCAACGCTTTGGCGGTAAACATTGAGCCAGTGTCAATGAGTACCAGCCCCTCAGTGGTGTCGAGGGCAACACAGTTTCCGAACGAAGGCAGAAATGCCACACCGTCGGCAATCTCGCACACGCCACCGCCCGCAGTCATGGGGTTGTGTTGCGCAGTGGTTATCTCACCTCGCCACATTTGGTCAGCGAGGGTGACGATATCCATGGTTACTTGTCGGTCTCAGAAGCCTTTGCGTCAGACTCGGCTGACTTTGCTTCGCCGGCAGCCTTTGCGTCCTTCAGACCCTTTTCGAACTCTGACTTGGCGGAGCCAAGGTTCTTAGCGAGCTTTGGAATGGCTGAGCCACCAAAGACAAGAACGGCAACAATGATGACGACGATCAAAAGGTCGGGTCCAAAAATTTCGCCTAGCAACACGGTGATTCTCCTTTTTCGTGCCTATGGCTAACAGTAGTTGCTAGTACGGGTGTGCGTCGGCCAGGAGCGAACAAGGGGTTCGATAAGAATGGTCGCGTGCCAGAACTCGACCGCGCCACACTTCGCTACTCGCTCAGTGTCTCAATGCCGGTCGGAGTGTACGGTGTCGCTTTTGGTGCCGCCAGTGTGGCTGCTGGCTTCTCCGTGCTGCAAACGTGTCTACTTTCTCTCCTCACCTTTACGGGTGCAAGTCAGTTTGCGGCCGTGGGAGTTGTCGCGGCCGGGGGTTCACCCTTCAGCGCCATCGGTGCCGCCACAATTCTCGGGACTCGCAATGCGCTTTACGGCATTCAGATGAATCCAAAGTTGCAAACGGTGGGGTGGCGTCGAGCGGTGGCGGCTCACATCACTATTGACGAGTCGACCGGGGTGGCCCTCTCACAAGTTCCTCGTGGCGAAGTGGCAGTGCGCCAAGGTTTTTGGTTGACGGGCATTGGCGTCTACATCTTTTGGAATCTGTTTACGTTGCTCGGCGCTGCTGGCACCAAGGCTCTTGGTAATCCTGCCGCGTGGGGACTCGACGCGGCCGTGCCGGCGGCGTTCTTGGGCCTCCTCTGGCCTCGACTCACGAGCCACTACCTGCGCATCGTGGCCGGAGCATCAATGGCCTTTGCCCTACTTATTACTCCGGTGCTTCCCGCGGGTCTGCCAATTATTAGTTGCGCCCTCGTGGCGGTCGCCATGGGCTGGAGAGAACAATGAGTTCTTCCTCTCTCTGGTTCGTGGTGCTTGCCACGAGCGCACTCGCCTTCGTGATCAAGTTGCTGGGTCACATGGTGCCCGAGCGTTGGCTGGCCAATCCTCGCTTGCAGCGAATTAATTCTCTCGTGCCGATTTCTCTCTTGAGCGCTCTCGTCATTGCCGAGGGGTTTGTCGCGAAGACGCACGTGGCACTTGACCACCGAGCGGCGGGAGTGGCCGTGGCCCTCGCCGCACTCTTCGCCAAGATGCCGTTCCCCGTGGTGGTGCTTTCAGCAGCGCTGACGTCAGCTCTGCTATACCACTTTCACTAACCAGCGAGCGCGACGCCCAGCACCATGGCAACGAGTGTCGCCAGCATGCCAAGCCCGGCGAACATACCTTTGGCCTTTGGTGACTGAACCTTCGTGTGCATCCAAGCACCGAGACCAGCAATGACAACGAAGAGCATCTTGATACCGAACACGGCACTCCACGAGGTCGAGGCGTTGGCGGGACTGGACTGCTCGAAGTTCCATATCCCGGTGACGATCAGGAGCCAGTAGGCGGGCCAACTGAGGCGACCAAAGGCCTGCGCCAGTTTCTTCGGTGCACCCTCACCTAGTGAACGCACCGTTGACATGAGGCCGGCCATAACGAGTTGTCCACCCACCCACACGGTGGCCGCGCCCACGTGCAGCGAAAGGCGAAGTGTCGTTAACCAGTCGGCGAGTTGGGGAGCACTACTCACTACTTACCTTGCCAGTTTGGGGCTCGCTTCTCAGCGAAGGCAATCGCGCCTTCGAGGGCATCAGCACTTGAGCCAATCATGCCGAAGGCCTCGTTGTTGAGCTTCCACGAATCAGCCTCGGTGAGTTCACGAGACGCCTTCATGACCTTCTTTGAGGTGCGCACAGCGAGGGGAGCGTTCTTGGCGATGCGTTCGGCCAGGGCGAGAGCAGCTTCGAGAACGTCAGCGCCCGGCACTACTTGATTGACGAGCCCTAGGTCGTACGCGCGCTGCGCGTCGATGGGGTCTGCAGTGAGAGCCATCTCGTAGGCAATCGCTGGTGGAATCAACTTGGCTAGGCGAATAAGTCCACCGCCACCAGCGATGAGTCCACGGGCCGCTTCAGGGATACCGAACTTGGCGTGGTCGGCAGCGACGACCATGTCGCAACTGATCAGAATTTCAAAACCACCGGCCAGTGCCGAACCGTTAGCGGCCGCGATGATGGGCTTGGGAAAGTCGCGCTGGGTGATGCCAGCGAACCCTTGGTCGGTGATGGGGAACTCGCCAGTGGCAAATGCCTTCAAGTCCATGCCAGCTGAGAAGGCCTTGTCGTCGGCGCCAGTGAGAACAACAACCCAGACGTCATCATTTGATGCGCAGTCGTCGAGTGCTTCGCCTAGCGCCACGGCTGTTGCACGATTGATGGCGTTGCGAGCCTCGGGGCGATTGATAGTGAGTAGTTCAACGTGTCCACGTCGTTCGCGAAGAATTTCATCGGCCATGGCGGTCTCCTTAACTAGTGCCCCGTGGGGCTAGTTCTGAACTTAGTGGAGGAAGTGAGGTCGTGGGCATGCGAAACTGTCGATATGAAGACCGCGCCCCTCATTCTGGGAACCCTCGAGGGCTACAGCGTTGAAGGCGGCTACGACCGCCCCCACGAACCCGCGACTATCTACTCTCCCACCATTGCCCTGGGTCGACAGCAAGGACCCGGCGACGGAGCAAACCTCTGGCGTGAGTACGAAGCAGTCCTTGACCTCGTACGTGAACTAGGGCTCGATGGCATTCGCATTACCCCCGAGTGGGCTCGAATCGAGCCTCGTCAGCACCACATTGATTCGCAGTCCATTGCCCGGTACCACGAAGTGTTGGCCTACGCCAAGGGCCTCGGCCTCCACGTAACAGTGGCGCTGATCGACCGCGTGTGGCCCGCGTGGCTTGGCATGGAAGCGTGGCTGCTGCCCTGGGTTGTGCCCTGCGTGCTTACTCACGCCGAGCGAGTGGCGACGGAACTCGGCGACGTTTTCGATTCCTTGGTGGTCTTCACTGATGGTGAGGGGTTAGTGCGCCGAGGATTTGTTGAAGAACTCGGTCCACCGTGGCGTCGCGGTGCGAAGGACGATGCCCGAAGCGCTGCGATTCAGGTTGAGAACATCGAACACCTAGTCAGGGCAAGTAACGCCGGTCGCAAGGTGGTTCCCACCTTTGCCACTGTTGCGAGTGACGTGCCCGATCAACTTCAGTCGGTCCTTCGGAGTGGCGACTACCAAGAAGTGCACGTGGAGACGCTGGTGCGAGGTGGCGGTCCTGTGGCGTCGCGAGCTGGACTACTGGCGCGTCACGACGGTCAGTGGCGGGTGAGCGCCGACGAAACACTGCGCAGCGTGCTACTCGCCCGTTAGTTTTTCTTCACGACGCTTCCTCAGAATGTGAAGCACACTGATTACCGTGATGGTGAGAGCCAGCAGCACAATCTCGGCCGTGTTGGAGTACTTCTCGACAACCTTTAGTTCGTGCCCGGCGTAGTACCCGATGAGGGTAAAGGCGACACCCCAGGTAATACCCCCGACGGCATTGGCCACCAGGAACTTGGTGTAGTGCATCTTGCTCATGCCAGCGAGTCCCGGCATCACGGCTCGTAAGAATGCCGTGAAGCGGGCAAGGAACACGTAGATTGGTCCCCGTCGCTTGAGGCCCGCCATAGCTCCATCAAGCTGGCGCGAACGTGCCTTAAGAAGGCGCAGGCGCAACAATCGGTGGCCGTATCGCGAACCGACGAAGTACCCGACGGAGTCACCACTAATTGCGGCCAGCACCACGATTGCCATCAGGATTCCGAGGTGCACGCGGCCTTCGGCGGCGATGACTCCTCCAATTAACACCGAGGTTTCGCCCGGGAGCACAAAGCCAAGAAAAAGTGCGGACTCGCCAAAGACCAAGAGGCCTACAACGCAGTAGACCGAGAGCGCCGGAAGCCCTTGGAGGTGTCCGAGAAGGAAACTTAGGATCGAGGCGGTCAGCACGTGAACATTCTTGTCTATCTCTATAAGAATTGCTGAAGAGAAGGATATTTTCTTTTTTGTCCGACACTTCTCCTCGTACACTTTGGCCATGACGACTTCGCCAAAGGTTAAAAAAGGCAACTACTTCAGCATTCCGGCGCGCGCCACGTATCTCAGCGAGTGGGTGCTCCTTCCACTTCGACTGTTTTTAGGCGTCACATTCCTCTTCGCTGGTCTTCAGAAGCTCAGTAATCCAAATTTCTTTAATCCGAAGAGTCCAATCTCGATTCAAGCGCAACTCCAAGGCGCAACACACACCAGTCCTCTTCACGCACTGTTGGTGCACATGCTGTCGTGGGCGTCGCTCATTGGCCACGTTGTCGCCTTTGGGGAACTCGCCATAGGGCTCGGCATTCTGGTTGGCCTCCTCACTCGGATTGCGGCCATTGGTGGAGCGCTTCTTTCATTTAGCTTGTTCTTGGCCGTGAGTTTCCATTCGTCCCCCTACTTCACGGGTGCCGACATCGTTTTCTTTTTCGCCTTCTTGCCCCTCATCGTTTCGTCGACTCCTCCAAAGTTGTCGGTCGATGGCGCTCTTCGCTACTACGCAGCCGCGAAGTCTTCCCTACCTCCTACGGACGTAGTAGCGGTCGAGTTCGCCACGGTGCAACGATTGTGTGGCAACTTCAGTGATGGCTCGTGCGCCGCTCGTGGGGGACGGAACTGCGAGAGCGGTGCGTGCCCCGTCTTACACGCAGACGTCCCAGTGGCGACCCCCGTGCAGATTGCCAGCGTGGAGCGCCGCACCATGGTGCTCGCCAGTACGGCCGCGGGGACCGCGGCACTCGGCACACTGATTCTGGGCTCGACCGTTGGAGCCCTGGGCAAACTGATTGGTGGAGCGCCGGCTCCTACGAACACGACGCTTGCACCCACTACCACGACGTCAGCAGCAACCGCGACGTCAACAACGGCTTCGAGCACCACGACAACCACTGCGGTCAGCACGACTGAAGCCACCACCACGACTGTTGCGAAGACCGCCGGTACGCTCCTCGGAGCCGCGAGTGAAGTTCCCGTTGGTCGGGCAGCTTCCATCAGCCTTCCTTCGGGTGACCCAGGCATTGTGATCCACGTTTCCGACTCAGAGTGGAAGTGTTACGACGCCGTGTGTCCGCACGCGGGGTGCACCGTGGGCTACGCCAGCTCGATGTTGGTCTGTCCGTGTCACGGCTCTGAGTTCAAAGTGAGCAACGGCGCCGTCATCGCCGGACCGGCCCAGCAAGGACTCAAGGAATTTCCGATTGTCGAAAGCACAAACGGTAACCTCTACTTGCAATGAGCTCATCGCAACGTCGCGCCCTAGTTATCGAAGATGATGAAAACTTGGCGCGAGCAGTGGCGCTGCTCCTCGAAGACCAAGGGTTTGAAGTTGAGCTGCGCCATGACGGTGAAAGTGGCCTGCACGCGGCTCTCGAGGAATCGTATGACGTCCTTGTTCTCGACGTCATGTTGCCCAAGCGAAATGGTTTTAGCGTTTGCAGCGATTTGCGAAAGGCCGGAAACTTCACCCCGCTCCTGATGCTCACGGCCAAGGAGGGTGAACTCGATGAGGTCGAGGGGCTGGAGGTTGGTGCCGACGACTTCTTGCGTAAGCCGTTCGAAAATGCGGTCCTGGTAGCGCGTATCCAAGCACTTCTTCGCCGTCAAGATCGAGGAAGGCCTAAAGATCTGGTGGCGGGCCACATCACCATTGACCCTCTCCTGCGCCGGGTCACGGTCGACAACGCTGTGGTGACCTTCACGCCACGCGAGTACGCGCTGCTGCACTTTTTACTTTGTCGAGCGAATACCTCAGTCTCCAAGGCTGACATTTTGGAGCACGTTTGGGGTGCGGGGTTTGATGGTGATCCAAATATTGTCGAGGTCTACATCGGCTACTTGCGCAAAAAAATCGACCTTGCACATCAGCCGTCAGTTATTGCAACTGTTCGTGGTGTTGGCTACACCGTTCGCACCGAGCAATGAGCCAGACCGGACGCCTCTCGGTTCGTGCGAGACTCACTCTCTTCTTTGAACTTGCCATTTTTGTCATCGCCGCGGTGGTGGGTGTAGCCCTCGTGGGATTTGTTCGCCAGACTGACCTCAATCACGATCACGCAGAAATTTCGCAGTACATGGCACAGGTCCAAGACGAGTTTGCGACTCAGTCCGTTCCGGTACTTCACCGCATCAACTTGCCGAGCAACGCTCACGTTGTCATCCAGGTGACGAGTCTGGACCAGCAGGTCGTGTGGGCGCAGAGTCCACAAATTGAGGGTGAACCGGTGTTGGCCACAGTGGCCCAAGACGATCGCTCGCCGAATGGCCTCGTCGCGCGGTTGGTGAACTCGCCACAACTCGCTGGTGTTGATGTTGACCTGAGTGTGGGCACGGTCGGCACGGTGACCACAAAACGTGGGCCGGGACTCGTCTTCGCGTTTATCTACGGGGAAAGTTTGTCGCAGAGCCTTCGGCTTCTCGTGATGAGTCTGCTCGTCTCGCTACCGCTGCTCTTGCTCGTCTCAGGTCTACTGATTTGGAATGGCATTGGTCTCGCATTGGCTCCAGTCGAAGCTATTCGTCGTCGCGTCGACGAGATCGCGGGAGAAGACCTCACACAACGCGTTCCGGTGCCAGGTGGGAATGATGAGATAACTCGAATGGCGCGCACCGTTAACAACATGCTCGCTCGACTCGAGTCGTCGTCGAAATTCCAGCAAGAATTCATTTCAAATGCGTCGCACGAACTGCGCAGCCCGCTCACGACGTTGTTGGTGCTCACCGAGCGAGCCAAGCAGAATCCGGACGAAGCCAATTGGCCAGAAGTTGCCGACGTCGTCACTCGTGAAGGCAGACGACTCAATCAACTCATTGACGACTTGTTTTGGCTGACGAGGCACGACGAGAAGCACATCGAGCAGAAATTCCTCGAAGTTGACATCGATGACGTGCTCTTTGAAGAGGCCCAGCGCGTTCGTGCCATGAGCGACTTTCGCGTTGACGTCGCCGACGTGTCGCCGACCCGAGTACTCGGTGACCCGGCGCTGCTCAAGCGAATGGTTCGCAATGTGGTTGATAATGCCCTTCGTTACGTTGACGACCAACTCATCTTCGGTTGCGCCTACGACGGTGATGACGTCGTAGTCCGAATCGCGAACGACGGCGAGGCCGTCGATGTCGCAACGAGCGACATGCTGTTTCAACGCTTTGTCCGTGCAGACTCCGCTCGCGACCGCTCCAGTGGCGGTACCGGACTGGGCCTTTCAATAGTTCAGAGTATTGCTGAACTTCACGGGGGATCAGTGGCGTTTCTCTCGGTAGAAATCGGCACGTTGCTAGCAGTACGGCTGCGACGTGACGGAGGCCCCGGCGCGTCATAGAGTCTGGAGTATGAACTCACAAGACACTGCCGCCGCCCTTGCCGATCCAATGCAACTCGTGGGAATGAGTTATTACTTTGCTCCCTCCACGAACGATTTGGCACCGAACTACGGACTGAACGTCTACGAGTTCTACGGACTTGGTCGCGCCGGTGTCCTCGGTAACGTCACCCCGCAAGAGGTAGTTGACATCTTCGCTTTCTTCCACGAGAACGCCATCAATTTCTTGTGGACTGCTGCACTGCCCAAGGCGGACCCGGTCGCCATCGCAGCCGAGCACATCAAAGCGGCGTACGTGTTCGCCGACAAGACGTTTGGCGGCATTGACACCAGCACGCTCTCGGCGTTCGCGACTGCGGCGTTCAAGGTAATCGCTGCGGTGCCACAAGGAGAGTTCCCACTCGTCGACGGGTACAAGCAGTACGAACAGCCAAGCAACCCCATTCACGCAGCCATGCTCGCGACGATTCTGCTTCGCGAGCTTCGTGGTGGCGTGCACACTGAGGCCGTACGAGAAGTTGGCCTGTCGTTCAAGGACGCCTGCTACCTCTCCGACGCCGGGATTTTCAAGCTGCACGGGTACAGCGACGCTGATGTTCCCGAAGTAACCGACGACTTGAAGGCTCTCAAGGCTGAGGCTGAGGTTGTTACCTCACAGAACATTGAGCCCTACTTTGACGTTCTCAGTGATGAGGAGCGCGCTGCCCTCGTTGCGGGAGCAACAGCGTTGAATGAGGCCATAAGCACTCCGGTGGCGGTCTAGCGAGCCCCATGCGTGCTGTACCCGGAGTGAGGAGTCCTCGCGAGCGACTCAGTACCTTGCTCATTGTCGGTTCTCTCTGCGAGATGGCGTGGACTGGCTATCTCGGATGGAAACTACCTCCGCGGTACCGCGCGAATCACTGGGACGTGGCCTGGGTTGGTCTCGACGCTATGCAGATCCTGGCCTACTTGGCCTGCGCCTGGGCGGCCTGGCGAGGGCGTGCAATGTTGATTCTTCTGAGTGCGATGGCGGGAACGCTGTCACTGGTGGACGCATGGTTTGACGTCACGACAGCTCGCCGAGGTGACTTCGGACAGAGTTTTCTGTTGGCAGTTTTTCTAGAAGTCCCCGTGGCTCTGTTTATGTTCTGGGTCTGCCGACGTTCGATTCGTCAGGTTGCGCGGAACATGCTCTCGGTCGTTGACGTGCGCGTAACGAAAATTCCTCTGAGCGGAGAAGACCACATTCGTTAGTTGTAGTGCACACCTTCAAGTTCGAGGAGGAAGCGCTTGGCATCTTCGCCACCGCCGTACCCACCAATGCCCGAAGCGCTCACAACGCGGTGACAAGGAATGATCACGGCAAAGGGATTCGAGTTATTGGCGTTACCAACTGCTCGAGCCGCCTTGGGATTCTTCACGGCCTTAGCAATATCGGCGTACGTGCGCACTTGTCCATAGGGAATACGAGTGAGTGCTTTCCAGACACTTTTTTGAAAGGGAGTGCCTACGGTGTCGCTCAGCGTTACGTCAAATGAGGTGCGCTTGCCTGCGAAATAGTCCCGAAGCTGCCGACCACATTCGGCGACCGGTGCGGGAGCCTTGCCCGTTGAGGCCTGCTGGGGAGAGTTGGGTAGGTGAATGTGCACGATCCCTTCACCGGTGCCTTCTACGTGCCAGGTGCCGACCGGGGAGGGAACGGAAAGAAAGTATGACTGCACCTCCCCGTTCTACCAGAAGTACTGTTCGCACTATGGACCAGTTCAATGTACAAAACGCGGGCGTAACGCTGCGAGTCACTTCACACGGTGAAGGACCGACGATGCTGCTCCTTCACGGGTGGCCCGATACCGGCGATATGTGGCGAGAGGTAGTGCCGACGTTCGTAGCGGCGGGCTACCGCGTCGTCATCGTTGACCTGCGTGGATGTGGCCAGAGCTCCAAGCCAACCGACGTGGGCGACTACGCGATGATGCATCTGGTGGGCGACGTGTCGTGCGTCATTGACGCACTTGGCGAGCCGGTGATCCTCGTGGGACACGACTGGGGAGCCAGCCTGGCGTGGGTGGTGGCGTCACTGCTCCCCGACAAGGTGTCGAAGTTAGTCACGATGTCAGTTGGTCACCCTACGGCCTTTCGCAGCGCGGGACTCTCACAGCAGATGAAGAGTTGGTACATGCTGCTCTTCGGTATGCCTGATATTGGCGAAGCGTTTCTGCGCCACAACGACTACGAGGTGCTGCGGACCTGGTCGCGTCACCCCCGCGCCGACGAAGTGATTGCGGAGTTGGAGCGAGATGGCCAAATGACGACGCACCTTAACTGGTACCGAGCGAACGTTCCGCCAACGGCGTTTCTTAGTGAGCCGCCAACACTGCCGCCAATAACGATGCCGGCGATGGGACTCTGGTCTACCGGCGACGTCTTTCTCGGTGAAGAGCAAATGGTGAACTCAGAAGAGTTTTGTGACAATGGCTTTCAGTACGTTCGACTGAACAATCTTGGTCACTGGATGATTCTCGAAGAGCCCACTGTGGTGACTGGCGAAATTGTGAAATTTCTCACTCAGTAGCGGTTCCTAGCGCCAGCATTTGCGGAGTCATCACTGATAGAACTGGTCTATGAAGATAGCTCTCTGTAAAGAGTCCCGTCCGGGTGAAACTCGTGTTGCTCTTACCCCTGACGCTGTAAAAGCACTCGTGACCGATGGGTGGCAGGTGCTCGTGCAGCGAGGGGCTGGCGAGACCGCCCACTTCACCGACGATGCGTATTCGTCGGTTGGCGCTGAGATCACTGACGCGCCCAGTGGCGACGTCACCATTCGAGTGAACCCACCAACAGAGGAGGAGGCGCTTTCCCTCAAGGAGGGCTCACTCCACCTTTCGTTCTTGTCACCAGTCCTGGCGAAGGATGTGGTGAAGATACTCAACGACCGAAAGATCACCATTCTTTCGTTTGACCTTCTTCCTCGAATATCTCGTGCACAGTACATGGACGCATTGTCCAGCCAGGCCACGGTGTCGGGGTATCGCGCCGCACTCGCTGGTGCGACACACTTCGACCGTTTTTATCCACTGCTTTCGACAGCCGCTGGAACGATTCGCCCCGCCAAGGTATTAGTGATGGGCGTTGGCGTGGCTGGCCTCCAGGCAATTGCTACCTCGAAGCGTTTAGGAGCGAAAGTACGCGCCTACGACGTACGCTCGGCTGCCAAGGAAGAAGCCGAATCGGCCGGGGCAACATTCGTGCAGTTGAGCATCACCGCCGACGCGGCTGGTGGCTACGCCCGCGAACTCACGCCGGAAGAACGTGCGCAGCAGCAAGCTGAACTCGTGAAGGAAGTTGCTAACGCTGACATCGTCATCACTACCGCCGCCGTACCCGGACGCAAGGCGCCACTACTGATGACCACCGCAATGGTGGAGGCCATGAGTGAAGGTTCCATTGTCATTGACATGGCCGCCGACGGTGGCGGAAACTGCGAGCTCACCAAGGCGGGAGAGATTGTTGACCACCACGGTGTGCGCGTCGTGGGTCTCACGAACCCACCGGCCGAAATGGGTGCGTCAGCCAGTTTCATGTACGCCAACAATGTGCTCAAGCTCTTGGCACTCTTTGGCGACAAGGGTGAACTCCACCCTGACTGGAACGACCAAGTGGTTATTGGTGTCACCGTCGCTCGTAACGGGGAGATAGCCCACGCCCCAACCGCGGAAGCACTGGGTGTCGCTCACGTGGCGATTACTCCCGAAGAGGTAAAGGAGAGCGCTTAATGGGAAATGTCCTGGTGCAGTACGCCACCGTTTTGGTGTTGGCGATTTTTGTTGGCATTGAGGTTGTCGCCAAGGTGCCGGCCATTTTGCACACGCCACTCATGAGTGGCTCTAACGCAATTCACGGTGTCATCTTGGTTGGTTCAATGCTCATCTTGGGTCAAGCGACCACCAATCTCCAAGAAGTACTCGGCTTCCTCGCCGTCATCTTGGCCACCCTCAATGTGGTGGGCGGTTTTGTTGTCACTGACCGAATGCTCGAAATGTTTAAGCCCAAGAAGAAGGTCGAAAAGCCTGCTGCAGAAGAGGTGGCCAAGTGAGTCGCGGAACGTTAATAGACCTGCTCTATCTCTTCTCGGCAACGACGTTCCTCGTTGCCCTCAAGGGACTTGGTTCGCCAAAGCGCGCACGCCAAGGAAACGTCATTGCTGCCGTTGGCATGGTGGTGGCAATTGTGGCCACGTTCTTTAAGCAGGAACATGGGCACGACCTTCGTCACATCCCGCTCATCCTCCTCGGCATGTTCATTGGTCTCATCATCGCGGTGCCCGCAGCGCGCTTCGTGAAGATGACGGCCATGCCACAACTGGTGGCAATCTTCAATGGTGTTGGTGGTGGTGCGGCCGCACTCGTTTCCATTACTGAGTTCGTGCACATCAAGTCGACGCACCCGGCAACCTACGTGACGTTAGAAGTGCTGCTCGGTGTCTTGATCGGCACCTTCTCGTTCGCGGGGTCGGCAGTCGCCTACTTCAAGTTGCAAGAACTGATTACGGGTCGTCCAATCACGTACCCAGGTCAGCAGATTATTAATGCACTCTTCGGTCTCGGCGCGTTGGTCCTCATCATCATGATCCTGGTGAATGGTTCAGAGCCACTGCTTTGGGCGCTCTTGGCGCTCTCCTTCGTTCTGGGTGCCGCGTTCGTCCTGCCAATCGGTGGTGCTGACGTTCCGGTATTGATCTCACTACTCAATTCCTTCACGGGTCTCGCAGTAGCGGCTTCGGGGTTCACGCTCGGCTCCAACTTGCTCATCATTGCGGGAACACTCGTTGGTGCGTCCGGTATCTTCCTGACGCGCCTCATGAGTAAGGCCATGGGCCGAAGCCTTGCCAACATTCTGTTCTCAGCCTTTGGTTCGAATGTCACCGCATCAGGCGCTACTGCTGGAGCGGACACCCGCCCCGTTCGCTCACAGTCGCCAGAAGACATTGCCGTGCTGCTCGGACTCGCTTCGAGCGTCGTCATCATTCCGGGCTACGGACTGGCCGTGGCGCAGGGTCAGCACGTGCTTCGCGAACTCGCCGAAGAGCTTGAATCCAAGGGCATTGAGGTTACGTACGCCATCCACCCAGTGGCCGGACGCATGCCAGGGCACATGAACGTGCTGCTCGCTGAAGCGAACGTTCCCTACGAGCAGCTGAAGGAAATGGACGAAGCAAACACGGAGCTTTCAACAGCAGACATTGCTCTCGTTGTTGGTGCGAATGACACCGTGAACCCGGCTGCATCAGATGACAAGGGATCGCCCATCTACGGGATGCCAATCATCCACGCCGACCTTGCTGAGAACGTTGTCTTCCTTAAAAGGTCGATGCGCCCAGGCTTCGCTGGTATCGAGAATGAACTTCTCTACAACCCCAAGACCACGCTCGTGTTTGGTGACGCCAAGGACACCCTGACGAAGATGGTCGCCGCCGTCAAGGCGGGGTAGGGCAGAGCCACGGGTTTTCGCTGCGATTCGAGTGAGAAAGAGAGCAGACGGAAATGAAACTAAAGGTAAAGCTCAGCGAGAGTGACATCGCCTACATCGACAGTTACGTAGCCTCCAAGAAAGCAAACAGTCGATCTGAGGTGATTCAAAAAGCTGTTCGACTGATGCAGTCGATTGATTTGGCAACTCAGTACCAATCTGAATGGCAAGCCTGGGAGGCCTCTGAAGACGCCGATCTCTGGGACGGAGTGCTGGCGGACGATCTGCTGCAGTGATGCTGAGGCCAGGACAACTTGTCCTTGCCAGAGATTTCAGTCGGTAAGGATGTCGAGCATGGCAAGAACTTCAGTTGGAAGTTGCGTTGCTGCTGCGGCATTGGCCCGCACCTGGTCGGCGTTTGAGGCTCCAGCGATGACACTAGAGACCTGATCGCGAGCGAGGAGCCACGAGAACGCCAGAGTGAGTAGAGGAATCTCTACTTCGTCCGCGTACTGCACCAGTGAACCAACGCGAGCCATCAGTGCGTCACTCTTCCAGTGAGCGGAGCGCTCGGGCGACATCAGCGAAAGGCGAGTGCCTTCGGGGATGGGCTGACCGGGAACGTACTTGCCGGTGAGGAGTCCATTAGCGAGTGGGTAGAAGGGCAAGAAGCCGAGACCATGTTCCTCGCAGGCATCGAGAACCCCGTCGTGTTCCGGGTCACGAGCGAGTAGCGAGTACTGGTTCTGAATCGAAACGAACGCGGGTCCTGAACCTGCGGCCTCTTTTGCTTCCTTTAGTTGTTGGGGGTTGAGATTCGAACATCCAATCTCGCGCACTTTGCCTTCAGCAACCAGCTCGTGGAGGGCCCCAAGCGTGTCGGCAATTGGCGTGGTCTCGTCGGGGTAGTGCAGTTGGTAGAGGTCGATGTAGTCGGTGCCGAGACGACGAAGTGAGTCCTCACAGGCTTGCTTCACGTAGGCGGGCTTGGCGCCGAAGTGCGTGTCGTCGATGGGCATACCGAACTTGCTGGCGATGACCGCTTCACTGCGACGTGCACCGAGTGCCTTTCCGAGCAGGACTTCAGACTGGGTTGCGCCATAGATGTCGGCAGTGTCGAAGAAGTTGATGCCGCTGTCGAGCGCACTAAGCACAACGCTCGAGGTGCCTTCTTGATCAAGTCGCGCGCCAAAGTTGTTGCAACCAATGCCAACGACCGAAACGGACAGTGAACCTAGTGAACGCTTTTGCATAACAAATCCCCTCGAAAACTCATCTCTCACCGAGTGTACGCAGTAACGACAAATGGTGGGGCTGAACTACCATGGAAAATAGATACTCCTTGAAAGGATGCCGTTATGAAGGTCAACGTAAATTTCGATCTCTGCACCAGCAACGCGGTGTGCATGGGCATTGCACCGGAAGTCTTTGAAGTGCGCGAAGACGGCTATCTCTACATTTTGCAGGAAAACCCTGGCGACGAGTTGGCCGACAAGCTGCGCCTTTCCGTTACCGCGTGTCCTAACGGCGCAATCTCCATCGAGGAATAGCGAATGTCAGGACCTCGCGTCCGGTTTGCCCCATCGCCGACCGGTTTTTTTCACGTTGGCTCGGCCCGATCGGCTCTCTTTAATTGGTTCATTGCGCGTCAATCACCTGATGGCGTCTTCATCCTTCGTATCGAAGACACTGACGAAGATCGCAACCGCGAAGAGTGGGTAGACGGAATTGTCTCGTCTATGAATTGGCTCGGCCTCGTGGCCGACGAAGGCCCGTTTCGACAGAGTGACTTCACGCCAGCCCACCAGCAAGCCGTAGCGGACCTCATTGCCGGTGGCTACCTCTACTACTGCGACTGCAAGGGTGATGACGTCCAAGCGCGCAAGGGCGACAACAAAACTCCGGGGTACGACGGCTACTGCCGAGAGCGCGGCCTCGCGAAGGGCGACACGACGGCGCTTCGTTTTAAGACCCCACTCGAAGGTTCCATCGTGGTGCACGACCTCATTCGTGGTGACGTTGAATTCCAGCAGAGCGTCCTCGATGACTTTGTCGTGGCCAAGTCATCAGGTGCGGTGCTGTACGCACTGGCGAATGTCACCGACGACCGCAACGACCGCATTACGCACGTCATCCGTGGCGAAGAACATCTTCCGAACGCTCCGAAGCAGATGATGCTGTGGAGCGCACTGAACGACGTCACTGGCAACGAAGTACCACTGCCGGTGTACGCCCACTTGCCGCTGCTCGTTAACGAGCAGCGCAAGAAACTCTCGAAGCGAAAGGACCCGGTCGCCACTGAGTCCTACCGTGACCAGGGCTACCTCCCCGAAGCCTTCGTCAACTACTTGACCTTGCTTGGTTGGAGCCCACGATCTGGCGAAGAGTTCATCACGCCTGAAGCGAGCATTGAACAGTTTCGGCTGGAAGACGTATCGCACTCGCCAGCGTTCTTCGACGTTAAGAAACTCTCGGCCATGAATGGTGACTACATCCGTGCACTCTCTGCCGAGGCCTTTCTCGAAATCACAGCACCGTGGGTGAAGCCGTGGACCACCGAGTGGCAGCCCACTGACCGCGAAGCACTGTGGACAAAGGAAATGTTTGACGAGGAGCTCTACGCTCGCGTGGCACCACTGGTACAAGAGCGAATCATCACGCTGGGAGAGATTCCCAAGATGATTGACTTCTTCTTCTTGCCAGAAGTTCCCTACGATGACGCTGCCTTCACCAAGACCATTGCGTCGGACGAAAAGGCGCAAGAGTTACTAAAGGACGCCGCGACAGCGTTTGAAACTATAAAGTGGACGACTGAGGCGCTGCACGCCGGCGTCCTCGCGGTTGGTGAATCTATGGGCCTGGTGCTTCGCAAGAGTCAGGCACCTATTCGTTGTGCCGTGACTGGCACGACGGTGGGGCCACCACTCTTCGAATCACTCGAGATTCTTGGTCGCGATGAAGTTATTCGTCGAGTGCGTGGGGCACTCGCTCGCGTGGGCCTTTGATTTTCGGGCCGTTCAAACTTCTGCTGCGGATTGTCAGCGGCATCGTTACCTTCGTCATCCTCTATTTGGGCATCACCTTCGTCCAGATCTGGATGACGGGTGAAAATCACTCATCCGAGACAACGCAAGCAATCCTTGTCTTTGGCACCACGGAGGACAACGGCATTCCTTCCCAGGAACTGACAGTGCGACTTAATGAGGCGTTGGCCCTCTACGACGACCATCGCGCACCATGGGTTGTCGTTACCGGTGGCAATAGGCCTGGCGACGTCTACACCGAGAGCGGTGTTTCGAAGACGTACCTCGAACAACACGGCGTCCCGGCGAGTCACATTTTGGTTGGCGCGGGGAGTGATACCTGGCAGAACATTGCCACGGTGCTGGGCCAATTGAATGATCGCGACATAAAGACAGTCCTCTGCGTGACCGATCCCTTCCACGAAGACCGGGCCATGGCGATTGCTTCGTCGCAGGGTCTAAGGCCCTACCCAGCTCCGGTAAGTAATTCCCCAACGTCAAAAGATGGACTATGGAAGTACTACGCGAAGGAAACGCTCGAAGTGTCAGTGGGTCGAGTCATTGGCTTTCATCTCTTGAGCGAATGGACGGCTGCCGCTTCAACCGTCAAGTCATTTAAATAAGGGCATTTCAATGGCCGGGGGAGTTTTCTGGCGAAGACAGTGACTTCTCAGGTAAGATTTCCAAGCCCTTCGGGGGTGGTGTAATTGGCAACACAAATGGTTCTGGTCCATTTATTCAGGGTTCGAGTCCTTGCCCCCGAGCGAAGTACGTTAGAGATCCACCTCTAACGTGCATCACGGTCCCATCGTCTAGTGGCCTAGGACTCCAGCTTCTCAAGCTGGCTACGCGGGTTCGAATCCCGCTGGGACTGCCATTTCTGTAATGCCTGGTAGTAAGTAGGGCTAGGTGGGAAACTTCTGGAATCCGCCCATTCGGGGCTTTAGTCGCTCGAAACCCGAGTCAGACACATTCTTGCCACTAGCGAACAAAGGGCTTGCTTCGTTTACTGAATTCGAAAGTACGAATTTCTTATGTATGTTGGTGGCGACGAGGCCTGAATGGCCCACTAACGTTCGTTCAACAATCGGATGTTCCTAATCACAGAATTCCAGTATTTACGGATTTTTCAAATTGCGATCGCCCGGGAAATAGCATTTTGTCTGCTACCGTTGCTTAGTTAGTACTACTTCAAAGAATGGTCTGGTGTCGTGCCGTCTCTCCGTAAAACCTCTACTGTTTTTTCACGTCTCGGTAGCAAAATGCTCCGTACCTTGGCGGCGACTTCGCTGGGGCTTGTGGCGTTTGCCGTAGTTGCGCCTCAGGCAGGAGCCACAACACCAACTATTTCGAGCGTGTACGGCTACGCCGACTCTGTGCACACAACGTCGCTTGATGCGGATGCATTCGTATCGGGATCGTGGAACGTTGGCGACACGATTACGTTTTACGCCTATGACTACACGTCGCAGCTAAGCAATAACAACAACTCAATCACAATGCAGACTCAGCCAACGCTCCCTGTCGCAGGTTCTTGCACCGTGACGGACACCGTTCTTCGGCCATTCATTAACGGCGGTCAAACTACTGGCGACACGGGCCCTTGCGAGATTACGGGTCTGACCCCCGCACATGCTTACGGCGTATGGGCAGTTCCCTTACCAGCGGGTTCCGCAGGTGTGGGCTCCTTTCAAGCTGACTACGTAGGTGCCCAGCCGAGCGCAGCGGTAATTACCTCCGCGGTTCCCGGTCCCGGCTCGGTCACAGTCAACTACACCCTTGGCGCACTCGGCGACATGCCGTACTTAGACAGCAACGCCTACGTAGATGAAACTGTTGGCAACTCGACCATCAGCCAAAACTGCTACCCAATACTCCCAACTCCTGTAGCGGGTAGTCAATTGAGTTGCACGGTTACTGGGCTCCAAGCGACTACCGCAGCAAACTGGAGTGTCAGCGTGTATGTGAACACGCAGATTGGTACCTCAACAACTACCTCGCAGGGATCTTCTTGGGGGGCCATTTTGGCCCCGACGTTGCCTGGCGCCCCAATCGTGGATGCTGCCACACCATTGGTCAATGCATCCGGTAGTGGAGCAACGGTCTACCTGACGATGCCTGTGAGCAACGGCGGAGCACCAATCTCCAGTTGGACTTGTGTTGCCACCGATACGACAACGAACGCCACAGTAACGGTCACCGACTACCAAACGAGTCAAATTACTAACGCAAGCTACGAACAATGCATCTTCTCACCAACTTCTCAAACAGTCACGCCGTGGAACTTTGCAACCAACAACCCGGGCACCCCCGTAACTATTCCGGCGTCACCCCTCACCATTGGTGACAGCTACACCTTCTCAGCGAAAGTGACGAACTCGGTAGGGGATTCACCTTTGGTAGCAGGCTCGTTTAGTCAAATCATTGCCGGGGCACCCGTGCCCCCTTCAAATGTTGTCACCACGCAGGGCAATGGCTCAGCTGGTGGACTTAACGTGAACTTTACAGCCGGGAGTGCTAACGGCTCAACCATTAGTAGCTACTCCGTCAGCGCTTCTCCGGAATCAGTCGTTGACACTACGTGTGCAGCTTCACTGCCTTCTGGGGCGAGCTCATCGTCAGTAAAGCTCGACGCCAACGACGACGAGTTTATTCTCTACGTGGTGCCGGTCAACGGCCAGCTGCCTCTGTACGGAATTGCCGAGTGCACCCCTGGTGGTACCAATTATCACGTTTCGTTCCCATCAACGTACGAGCAGTTTGGCGGTATAAGTGCCCCAGTTGCGAGTGGCCAGTCATTCACCTTTTACACGACTGACACCTACTACTCCGGATCACCCGTGTTCGAAATTTCTCGTTGGACCTTCACCCCAGGTGTGAGCCCCACGTTGACAAGTTCTCAAGTCGGCACCTACGCAACACAGAGCCTCAGTCCTCCGCTCGTCATGCTGTCGCCTATCACGGTGAACGCCTCTGGAACAGCTTTTTACACGACCCCCAGTGTCTGTAGCTCAACGTGCACTCAGACGCTCTATCAGTGGACCGTTTCGAATGGTGCAATTACTGGAACCCCGCTCTACGCAGCCCCTTCGGGGACTGTCCTCAGCTCGACCGCCCTCGACGGATCGGGCAATCTCTTTTTCAGCACTGCGAGCATGACCGTCGTTGGCGGAGTAACCACGTACACCAATAGCGAGTTGAATGAAATCTCTGCAAGCACGTTGAGCACCGCCTCCGGCCCAGTCTCTCCAACGCAGGTACTCGCTACTTCCGGATATGCCCCCGGCATTGTTGCTGGATCTGGTACGACTCTGTACCTAGGTGGGTATTCGTCGTACGCCCCATCGACGCACGTTTACGCCAACGGATTCATAGAAAGCTTCGATACTTCGAGTTTGACTACGACGGTGCTGGCCGGTACCGGTGGCCCTTCAGGATACGTGGAGCCAGGTTCGCCCTCGGGTCTGACCATTGACACCAGTGGGAATTTGGCATTTATTGCAGTGACAGCATCGGGACGGTACGTCTATGTCTTGCCATTAGGTGCTGCTCCGCCGGCTAACTCGTGCACGGCCACGTTGGTAAGTGGCAGTACGTACGGCTGCACCATCACTGGTCTTGCTACCAACTTCTACTACTCAATCACCGTAACGGCGGCCGCGAGCTACCCAACTTGGTCAGTGACAAACGGCGTTAACGGTCAGACCTTCACAAACATCACGAGCCAGACCTCTTCAGTGAAGTCAGCGACCGCAACTGCGTACGCCGCTGCACCAGCCGCTGCACCACCAGCCGTGACTGGCGTTACGGCGAGCTCTAGCACCGGTAGCGGCGCGATTGTTGTCAACTGGGTAGCCGGCGTCAGTCAGTCACTGCCCTCTGCGTCAAGTTACGTGGCAAAGGCCTACTTGGGCTCATCTCAGAGTTCGGCCGGATCATGCACGGTGTCAGCACCAGCCCTGACCTGCACAATCTCGAACCTCGCCGCGGGCAGCTACACGGTCAAGGTGGAAGCTGACAACCCGTACGCGATCTCGAGCAACTCAGCACCGGTCACTACCGACTCAACCCCAGTCGCCGTAACGGTAAATCAGACTGTTACCGACTCAGTACTCAGTGGTCTTACAGCACCGGTTGCCGGCGCAACGCCTGTTACGTCGATAAATGCTGACGCACAGTTCACTGGTGGAACAGTCACCTGGTCACCTGCAGCATCGACGTTTGCAACGTCAACTATTTACTCCGCAACGGTAACCCTTACGGCCACCACGGGGTACTCGTTGGCTGGATTGAGCAGTTCATTCTTCAGTGCTCCCGGATACACCGCTTCATCGTTCAATGCGAACACCGGTGTTCTGACGGTGGTCTTCCAAGCAACGGCTGCGTCGCTGCCAACGAACGTGAGTGACTTCACAATTGCGGGCTTGACTGCACCTTCAACCGGCGCAACGCCGGTGTCGGCAATTACGACTAGCTCGCAATTCACCGCTGGAGCCGTGACGTGGTCACCATCAGCATCAACGTTCGCTGGAAGTACCGTGTACACCGCTTCGGTGACGCTGACCCCAGCGTCGGGCTACACCTTGGCTAACACAGTGGCGCAGGACTTCACTGCGCCAAGTGGTGGCAGCGTGACGTTCAACACCAGTACGGGTGTTTTGACGGAAACGTTCCCAGCTACTGCAGCCGCTTCGGTTACTGACTCAGTGATCTCAGGCCTCACTGCTCCTGTCTCGGGTGCGACACCGGTCACTTCCATTGGCAGTGACGCCCAGTTCTCGTCGGGCACAGTTACCTGGTCGCCATCGGCCTCAACGTTTGCTACGTCAACCGCGTACACCGCATCGGTCACGCTGACTGCTGCATCTGGTTACACGCTGAGTAGCCTCGGCACCCACTTCTTCACCGTGACGGGCGGAACGACTTCGTTCAACTCCGGCACAGGCGTTCTGACGATTACGTTCCCGGCTACTACTGCAGCTGCACCGTCGGCGGTCACGGACTCGGCAATCTCTGGACTCACTGCTCCAGTTGCCGGCGCAACGCCAGTGACGTCGATCGGCACTGACGCTCAGTTCACTTCCGGCGCCGTCACTTGGTCACCTGCTGGTGCAACGTTTGGGTACGGACAGGCCTACACGGCATCGGTCACGCTGACCGCTGCATCTGGTTACACGCTGAACAGCCTCGGCACCCACTTCTTCACTGTGGCGGGCGGAGTGGCTTCGTTTAACTCCGGCACTGGCGTTCTGACGGTTACGTTCCCAGCTACTTCCTCGGCACCACTTTCAGCAGTCACAGACTCAGCCATCACGGGTCTGACTGTTCCAGCAACCGGTGGCACTCCAGTGACGTCGATTGGCGCTGATGCTCAGTTCACGTCGGGCACCGTCACGTGGTCACCAGCAGCCTCAACGTTTGCGGCGTCAACCGTGTACACGGCAACCGTGACGCTGACCGCTGCCTCGGGCTACTCATTGAGCAGCCTCGGCACTCACTTCTTCACCGTGACGGGTGGAACGACTTCGTTCAACTCTGGTACCGGTGTTCTGACGGTGGTCTTCCCCGCAACTGGCGCAGCCGCTCCAACGGCAGTCACTGACGCGGCCATCACCGGCCTTACGGTCCCGGTGACCGGAGCAACGCCAGTGACGTCAATCGGGACTGACGCCCAGTTCACTTCCGGCGTCGTCACCTGGTCACCAGCGGACACAACCTTCGCTGGCAACACCGTCTACACGGCATCAGTGGAGTTGACCGCAGCCTCGGGTTACACACTCAGTAACCTCGGCACCCACTTCTTCACTGTGTCTGGTGGAACAACTTCGTTCAACTCCGGCACTGGCGTTCTGACGGTTGTCTTCCCAGCAACAGCCGCCGTGAGCAACGGTGGTGGTCAGGTGAGTGCACCTGCAGTACCCGCAGTGCCAAAGCCGAACCGAACGGCAACTGTGACCAACGGTCAGACGGTTGAACTCTCGTGGTCAGCAGTTGCTAACAACGGTTCAGTCACCGTGACGAGCTACACCTGCTCGGGTCCTGGTGTTACGTCAGTGACAGTAACGGAC
>Ga0316218_1000326_pt1 | contig 70478 bp, 65 predicted proteins | sample TBH18003metaG_FD_203634 | JGI IMG/M metagenome (GOLD analysis project Ga0316218, IMG submission 203634) | Freshwater microbial communities from Trout Bog Lake, Wisconsin, USA - TBH18003 | ecosystem: Environmental > Aquatic > Freshwater > Lake > Hypolimnion/Profundal zone | place: USA: Wisconsin... | reverse complement strand
TATGCCAGGCATATTCCTGTCCGCAAATGCTATTTCAATATCATTACCATATTGCGGCAGGCCCTCTACACGTATTTTAGATTGCGGCACCGCATTCTGGTTCACACCATTGAGGATCAGATAAAAGGGCTGTCCGTTCTCCGAAAACACAGATAACGTACTGGTTTCTTCGCGTTGCGGGCGGCCATTATATACATAACCATCCTGTGCAAACGAAAAGAGCGGCAACAAAAAGAGCGCAAATGATATTAATGCTGGCTTCATAAAAGGAAGATTTTAAGTACAAAGATGATAAAATACTTAAAAAGAAGCAATAACGCATTGATATTCACAAATATAAGCCCCCCCTAATCAATTACCACCTTTACTACTTGCTTGTTTCCATTGGCAGTAGCAGATACTGTATACACACCCGCTGGCACATTCAGTTTTATATCTGTGGCTTTCGTGATGGTCATTTCTTTTACCACACTGCCAACTGCATTGGTGATAACTATTTTCGTAGGAATGCCAATAGAAGATGGTTGTATAGTGAAGGTGCCTTCATTAGGATTAGGGAACACCTTTACAGCATCTGAGGGCTGCAGGGTATTGACTTCACCCAGCGAGCAGTTGGGTATGCTTGCATAGATGGTGGTTGTGTATACCGAGTAGCCATCGTCTATACGCACACTAAAGGTGTCGTTGCCGGTATAGCCCGCCGCAGGGGCATACCACTGGCCGGTAGTGGCAACGGTACTGCCGGTACTGGTAGCAGTATAGCCTGCATTGGCAGTGCCGTGCCGCGGGGCTACAGTAAGCGTCCATGTCTCTGTTTGCCCTGCATCTGCATCGGTTATGGGCAGCAGCGAATCTATAGATGCCGTATCATTAGTGCATACAATAAGCGCCAGGTTACGGCCACGTATTATTGATGGCAAGTTATTATTATAGCTGATCTTACGAACGCAATTATTATTGAAATCAGAAATATACACATCACCATAAATGTTTACTGCTGTACCAATAGGCGCACTAAGTTCAGCCGCTGTGGCCGGTCCTCCATCTCCTGTATAGCCCCTTGTCCCACTACCTGCTAACAGATTAATAATACCCCTCCTGTCTATCTTTCTAACATTATTGCTGCTTTGGTCTGCGACATAAATATTGCCAATACTGTCAATAACTGCATACGCTGGCTGGTCAAATGTTGCAATTGTCGCGGGTCCACCATCCCCTGTGCTTCCATGTCCACCTGTACCTGCAATAGTTGTAATTATTCCATCACTATCTATTTTACGTATACGCCCATCATTAGAAGTAACAATATATAAGTTCCCGGAATTATCGCTAGCTACATCAACTGGGCTATTTAACTCTGCTGCTGTTGCCGGTAAACCATCTCCTGCATATGCAGTTGTTCCATCCCCGGCAATTGTACTGATGATTCCTGTGCCTGCAGTGATCATACGTAAGCGGTTTGTTACTACATCTGCAATATAAATGTTTCCAAATTTATCTACACAGCCAGGATCTGTGTATATTTCTGCTGCTGTCGCTGCGCCGCCATCCCCGGTGTACCCTCCAGTTCCTGTACCCGCTACTGTATTTATAATGCCTGAAAGGTCTATTTTTCTTACCCGGTAGTTATGCGCCTCGTATATATACACATTCCCCGCAAGGTCAATAGCCACTCCATCTGGCCTATTAAGTTCAGAAGTAGTTGCCGGCACGCCGTCTGCTGTATATCCTGCCGTACCTGTACCTGCAATAGTTGTTATTATTCCTGCTGCGTCAATCCTGCGCACACAATGGTTACCATAGTCAGCTATATATAATTTACCTGAACTATCGACATTCAGGCCATCTGGCTCACGTAACAGCGCTGCAGTTGCGGCCGCCCCATCACCGCTATAACCCGCAGTAGGGCTGCCGGCAATTGTAGTGATTATTTGTGCTTGCGAGGCAAAAGAGTAAAGTAACAATAGAACAAAGAATGAGCGACACAGGTTCTTTTTCATAAACAATGTTGTAATAGGATATTAAAATTAAACAATCAAGTTCATAGTTTCAAATCCTCGCCAAAGTACATAGTCAGGCACTCAACGTCAAAGCAAACACAGTTTTTTAAGAAGATATTCCCTACAAGATCTAAGTCCTTGTTGCTGCAACTACAACTCCACCAGCTTATTTACCGTCATCCAGTTACGGGTGGTAGCAGATACGCCGAGTTTCTTTTCTATGAGGGAATTGGGAAAACAGGTTTGCCCATAGTTGGCGGTAAGTATGTACACCTCTTTTTTTACGAGGCGGGCATCCTCGGCATCATTAGAGTATACACCCAATGCGCCGCGCATGGCATAGGGTGGCGTTTCTGATAAGAACGTAATGTAGAGGCTGCGGTTATCGGTCATCTTCAGCGCCTCGTAGGGATTGTTTTTGATCACATTGCGCAGCTCATGAAACATGCGCACTATTACCACCACCTCATATCCAAGTTTTTCCTTTAGCTGGTGGGCTATCAGGTGCTGTAATAAACTTTCGTCTGTAGCCTCGGTCTCAAAAAGCACATTACCGCTTTGTATGTAGGTATATACAGCAGTAAACCCCAATTGCTCAAAATAGCCACGAAGGTCATCCATGCTTACTACATCATGCCCGGCGAGGTTTATGCCATCTAAAAAAGCTACGTAACGGATCATTAGTAGAAGAGGTTTGGTTTGAGCTATTGGTACACCAAACTTAAGAAGAATGTCCGTTAATACTTACGCAGTAAAACTTATTGTTTCGTTAATGATGAACGCCTATTTATAATTCGCAGAATAGAAGCTCAGGTAAGTGTCCGCATTTTTATCCGCAAACATCTTGCGGTAGTTAAAAGCAGAGATAACCTCCACATGTATTTCCTCAGGCGCGTAGCCCGTGAAGGTACCATTGGCCAGCAGGTCGTCCCTGTAATTTTCAGCCGCCGCTGCATTCGGGAAATGTTCCATCACCAACACCCCCTGCCCTATGCTGTACATATCCAGCACCACATTTATATTATCCGAATCGTGGCGCGATGCGTTGAGGTCCTTTATAGATTGTTTCAGCGGGCCTGTGCGCGAGTCTATGCCCGGCAATACAATGATACAGTAATGGGCGCTATCGGCATTGTAGGCATATTTATCAGGTATCACCGGGCCGGCAGCCTTCACTGCGGCCACCTTCGCTGCTTTCGTCGCAGCTACTTTTGCCAGCGCGGCAGCGCTGTCGGCCCTGCTGGCATTCTTCGAGGCCAGCACAGCATCATCATACCACGATGGCAGGCCGCCATTGCGAACTTCTTTGATATGCTGTTTCACTTCTGCCGCCCATGGCGTAAGCGTATCCTTAGGGTATGTGCGCATGAACTTAGAGATCAGCGAATCGGCCTTATCAAAATCGCCGGAGCCCGCATTGGCCATGGCTTCCGCAATATCAAAGCGTTTTTTGTATGTAGGGTTATCATACTTCTTTTTAGAGTTGTCAATGCGCATCAACGCCTCGGTATACTGGTGCTGCATAATAAGGGTGTAGGTCTCATCAAAATAATCGGCAACCTTCTGCCCTGCTATGCGCTCATCGCCTGTGCTTTCGGTGGTGCGTGGGCGCACATTGCCTGCATACTGCGATGTGGGATACTTAGCCAGCAGCTCATCGCTATACATCTTTGCTTTATCCAGCTTGTTCTGCTTCATGGCTATCTGGTAGCGCAGGTATAGCTCTTCTTCCTTTACATTGTTTTTAGGGAAACGTAAATCCAGGGTATCCAATGTGTTATTGGCCATTGTGTAGTCTTCCAGTTGCTTCACATATGCCTTGGCGAGTAGTATATATGCCCTTGCTTCTACCTTGGCCGAAAGGTCTTTTTGCTGCGGCGTATTAGGTATCCTGGCCAGCAGACTTTCCTCGGTAGGCAGTCCGTTACTCTTATCATTCCCGGCTGCAAGGTCATCATCGCCCGATGAAGCGCCGCTATTGCTGATAGCCGCAGCACGGCGCCAGTTATCGGTAAGCGGGCGATTGCCAAATTTGCGCTTGAAATCAGAGCTGCCCTGCGACATAGTGGTAGGGTTGCTGAAGTACCAGCTATCACCGCTCTTATCATCGTCAGTAGCCGCTGCAGCTACTGCTGCTACGCCCGAGTTCTCCGCATTGCGTATGCTGTCGTCCTGTAGCTTTTCGAGGTAGCGCAGGTAGTCGCGCACTACCGATAGCTGCTCTTTATGGGTCATAGAGGCCAGGTCCATCAGGCTGTCCTGGTCATGTATCACCTTAGCCGGTGCCGCCACTTCTTCCAGGCCCTTGCCTCTTTGCACCGCTGCCGCAACGGAAGCCTCTTTCGAAGCTGAAGATGCATATTTTGCAGCACTGTCATACGCGCTCTTAGCGCCGGTATAGTTGGAGGATGCATAATACACATCGCCCAATGCGGCAAAAGAAATAGCCTTCTGCTTCTTAGCAGCCTTGGGGGTATTGGCGCTTTTTGAGAAATAAGTAATGGCCTGGTCGTTCTGGTTGGCTTTTATAGCCAGTTGCCCCAGCACATAATACACCTGGTCGTAATAGTTCACGTACTTACCATCATTAAGTACTTTTTTGAGCGGCTTCATCGCCTCGGCCACATCATCGCCGGCTTGCAGCTTATTGAAGGCAATATACTTGCGGCAGTAAAAGTCCATCTCTATCTTGGGATAATACGTCAGCACCTTTTCATAACTTTTGGCCGATGCCTGGTACTCCCCTTCACGCTGCAATATCTGGGCGGTGATAAATGCAGACCTCATACGCAACCAGTAAGGCAGGTTGTTATCATCCTGCGCTACCAGCAGTTGCTTTACCGCTTCCGTCTGGTTGTTATCGGCAAGATTGGCAAAGGCCTTTTCTATCGCCAGCCTGCCCTTCAGGTCGTCGGGTAATTTGGCATCAGACTCCAGCAACGACAATATAGCCTCGGCGTTCTCCACCTGGTGCGCCTCGGTATAGGTACGTGCCAGCCACAGTATCGACTCATTATGCACCGACTTATGTTTCAAAAAATCGAACCTCGACTTCTTTTCCTCTACAAGTATAGACGGGCCCTCTTTTTTATGCCCCCCGCTATAGCCATCCTTGGCATTCTTTTTCTTCTGCTCTTCCTCATCTTTGCTGATGATGTACCTGAATGCTGTAGCGGCATTATCGTACCTACCCCTATAATAGAATGCCTCGCCCAGCAGCAGGTACAGGTCGTTCGACCACTTCACACGTGGGTCGTGGATCTGTATCGCTACAGAAATTTTGCGCACTATCGTATCCATATCAGACGACATGGACGAAGAGTCCCGGTTAGGATCGAACGGATAAAGCCCTATGAGGGAATCATAGTTCTCCTTTTTCGTTCGCTGCATATTAGCCAATGCCTCCTGCATCTTTCTATTCGCATTATAGTAGTAATTGTAGTGCGTAAAGGAATTTTGGAAAAACCTGCGCTTCGGCGACCACCGCTTCTTCAACATAGATTTATTGGTCCACGCCTCGTGCTTCTGCTTCATTTTTATCTCCAGCTTCAGCTTTTGCGAGTCTTCTTTTTTCTTCTCCTTAGCCTTGGCCAGCGCCTCCTTCTGCTTCTTTATTTTGGCCAGGCTGTCTGTTCGCACCTTGCGTACCAGTTTCAGGCTGTCCATATGCCTCGTGCGCACGGTCTTTACGCTGTCCATGATGCGGGTGCGAGATGCCTTGGCGCTGTCCAGCGAGTGCTTGCGCATAGCCGCAAGGTTGTCCCTGAATAGTTGCTGTGATTCATTGATGCTGTCGGTACGCTCATGTTTCACTATCGCCACGCTATCTGCATAGCGCTTGCTGGTCTTGTATTTTTTAATACGGGCCAGGCTGTCGGTGCGGCGTTTCTGTATCGTCCTTATGCTGTCGGTCTTTTCTTTGCGGCTGGCCGCCATTTTATCGGTCAGGGCTTTTCTCGCTTCTGTGAGCGAATCCATTTTTGCCTGCCGGGCATTTTTGAGCTTGTTGGCCTTTGCCGTCCGCGACTTTTCTACGCTGTCTTTGTAATGCTTGCTGTCGTGATATTTCCGCACCGTAGCGGTGCTGTCGGTAAAGTGCTTGCGCACGGCCTGCACACTGTCTGTTTTTTGCTTGCGGGCCAGTTTGGTGCTGTCTGCTATATGGGCACGGGATTCCTTAGCGCTGTCGGCTATGCGTTCACGTTCTTCGCGCGCACTGTCAGCATTGGGTTTATGGGTTGAGTCCGGCGCTTCATCACTCGCCCAGTCTGCCTCCCGTAGTACGGGATGCGTATAGGCCAGCGTGCTCAGCAAGAAAAAACCTAATAAAATAAATAATATTACTTTAAAATTCAATGTATTACTCCGTTTATATTAATACTTATAACGCCAAAGCCGTTAAAATATTATGCCTCTTTTCATTAAAAAAGGGAAAACTTCCCTCATTCTTCAAAAATAGCTAAAAAAACACATTTATAGAAGCCAAAATAATGATAAATTAACAAAACTCTTTCCCTAAATTGCTGTGCCTTCCGCTACTTTTAGCACGGTTAAGGGCAGTAAAATGGCAGTAACCTGTTTTGTTTTTACTTACGGGAAACAAGACCACGAAAGAGGAAAATGAAAGCTGAAGGACAACAACAAAATACAGCACGCTATGCAAGTCTCGCCACACAATTAATGGTGATGATGCTCATAGCTGTATGGGGTGGAAATAAAATAGACCAATGGCTGCACTGGAAGATACCCGTGTTCCTTATTCTCTTCCCGCTGGCTGCGTTGTGCTTGTCCCTTTGGCAGATCATCAAAGAATTCAGTAAACCAAAAAAATGAAGAAACAGTTCATCACAGCCATCGCGGTAATTTTTGTTTTGCTCAGTGTGGCATTCTACACGCTGTGCAACTATATGCCTGCCTTCAGCTTTGCTACGTTAGAGGCCGCAAACGCAATAATGGCAGCGCTTGCGCTCATAGCGTGGGTGCTGGTGATGAACAAAATAAAAAGCAACCCGTCTGCGTTTGTAAGAGGTGTATCCGGCTCCTCTTTCCTGAAGCTGATGGTGTGTATGATAGCAATGCTGGTGTATGCGGTGCTCAACAAAGGCCACATTCATATGCAAACCGTATTCGTGCTGTGTGGCATCTACGCAGTATACTCGGTAACCGAAACTTTATTATTGTCGAAAATAGCAAGAGATTAATTTTATGGGCAAGCAAGAAACGTCGATAAACTTCCTGGAGCAATTCTTACCGCATGGCGCCTTTGAGCAGGTAGCGCCATTCTTTAAGAACAATACCATTCACCTCACCATCACGCATGAGCGCAAAAGTGTGCTGGGCGATTACCGCAATCCCACGCCTGATGCGCCTTTTCACCGCATCAGCATCAATGCCAACCTGAACCCTTATAGCTTCCTCATCACACTGCTGCATGAGCTGGCGCATATGTTCACGTTCCAGCATTTTCAGCACAAAGCGCCGCCGCATGGCAAGGAATGGAAAACGCAGTTCAGGCACATACTCATACCATTCATGGGCAAGCGTTTCTTCCCCGGCGACGTGGAAAAAGCACTCTATGCCTACCTGCATAATCCTGCCGCAAGTACCTGCACCGATGCCGACCTGTACAAAGCATTGTACCGCTACGACGAGCATAAACCCGGCTTTAAACTCGTAGACGAAGTAGGCATCAACCAGCTATTTGAAACAGAGGACGGACAAGTATACCAGAAGATAGAAAAGCTACGTACCCGCCACAAATGCAAGAACATCGTCAACGGCAAAGTATACCTCTTCCAGGGCATAGCAGAAGTAAAAGCAGTACGCAAACAAATGAGCGCATAGTACAAATTACTGAACTAAGATCTTTCTAGTTATCGTCTGACCATTGAATATTACCTTACAGAAATACATCGCTTTTGACAGACCCGATACTGATATTGTTAGTGACCGTCCATTCATAAGAGAGTTGTATACAACTCGTCCAGTAAGATCGAATAATGTTACCGATGCGTCGTTATCCAATGCTCCGGTGTAGCTTATTGTCACCTCAATATCAGCTGGATTAGGAAATATATTTACTTCATTTTCATCAACCACTTCTTTGACTTTGTTGATCGTGCCGGGACAACGGTCTATCTTTGAAATGAATATGCTTTCTTGCCCTCGAACAACCGTACCCGTGTCCCCGTCAGGAAATCTTTGTCCTGTCATTGCATCTCCACAAGTATAGACAAAACCTGAGTTATCAATGGCTAACGCAAGAATGTCATCCCCGCCATATGCTGCAACGGACCCGCATATGCCGTTACCATCCTGATCACATTCTGCAATAAAACTTCCATCTTCGTTAAACGTAGGATTTGTTGGCCCATTTGTAGAAACCAATCGTAAACCTCCTACAACAATTGCAGGTGAACTTATACCGCCGGTTAGCACAATGTTACTATTATTGGGATCTCTTGCGATCCCAAATCCCTGATCTACATACACACCTCCATATTTTTTTGCCCATAAGAAATGTCCATCAGAAGCGAATTTGGCGTAGTAACCTGCTTCATGATTTGAGGCACCTGGAGCTGCAATTGCAAAATTTAAGTTGCCGATTTCAAGAGAATCGTAAAATGTACCTGTAGTATAGATATTTCCCGTCGGGTCAGTTGTAACACCACTTAAAACATATGCATACAATGGATAATCAATATAGTGATTAACGCCAGCTAATTTACTCCAGACAACTTGCCCCGAAGAATTGCATTTAACTAAAAAAGCACCTAATCCGGATTCACTACTAAGAACATTCCCATTTATGTTCAAATCTGTCGAATTAAATACCCCTGCGATAATGACATTGTTTGAGTCATCAATAGAAATAGCACTCTCAATTTCGGCATTGCTTCCTCCAAAACTATGCGCATAAATTACATTGCCATTCTGGTCATATTTTACGATAAAAAAATCAGGATTAGTTGTCGTTACATTAGTCAATACAAACGTATCAAAAGCTATCCTCGGGGAAACAAAATTTCCGCATAAATACAGATCATTATTTTGATCTACGGCAAGACAAGTTTGTCCATAGAAACTACATCCACTAATGCTCTTATGATAAATCGTATTCCCTAAGGAATCGAATTTTATTAGAAAAAAAGCGACCTCGGAGCCAGTTCTTCTTATCGTATCATTATTTAGAAAAAGAGAGTCCCGAAAATATCCGGAAACATAAATATTACCATTCGCATCCGTGGCAATTCCTCCCGCAGTAAAACTAAAATAATCATAAGTGCTTTTGATTATTTTAGACCAAATAATGTTTCCATTAGTATTATACTTTGCTATTAATGCTCCTTCAGTTGTATCATTGATAAAACCAACACCAAGAGCATATGAATTACCATTCTTATCTACAGCAATATTGGATCCCTCCGCTAATAATCCATGTGTGTCTTGCACCATCCCTGTCCAAATGGAATTTTGCCCATAACAACAGGATGGCACAGCATAGAATATAAGAATTAATAGCAGTTTATAGGCTTTCATTAGGGTTATTTAGAAATATAAACCTAATGAAAATATACTACTAAACCAACTGCTATCTCTACGCCACCATAAAATTACACAACTTGTACAGCACCCTTGCGCCCACCATAGCATCCAGGCTGTCGCCTATATGGTCGCCGCCAGATACTTCATTGACATCAAAGCCTATCAGCTGGCGGCCGCTCTGGTGCAGCATCTTAAAGAGATAGAACACCTGCTCCGTTTCAAAACCACCCGGCACTGGCGTGCCGGTATTGGGGCATAGCTTGGGGTCCAGGCCGTCTATATCAAAGCTGATGTACACCTTCTGCGGCAGAGTGTCTATCACCTGCTTGCAGATGTCTCTCCAGGTAGTACCTTCGTACTGTTGCGCCTTTATGTCTTTATCAAAAAACGTCACTACACGCCCGTTACTGCTGTTGATCATTTGCAGCTCTTCATCGCAGTAATCCCGTATGCCCACCTGCACCAGTTTCTTCACCTGTGGCACCTGTTTCAGCACATTGTACATGATAGAGGCATGAGAGTAAGTGAAGCCTTCGTACGCTTCGCGCAGGTCGGCATGGGCATCTATTTGCAGCACCGCAAAATCGCTGTGCAGCTCGCCCAGCGCCTTTATGTAGCCCAGCGGCGTACTGTGGTCGCCGCCTATCAGCCCCACCTTCTTGCCCTCCTTCATCATGTTCAGCGTCATTTCATACACCCAGTCCAGCAGCATCTTGCCTCCGTCATTTATCTCCTGCATCTTGCCGCTCAGCTGTTCGTTCTCAGCTATCACACCCCCATCTATTATGTCCGATATGATGAGCTCTGCGCACTGGCGCAGGTAGTCGCTCTTGGTGCGTATGTTCTTATCTATGGGCAGCATGTAAAAGCCCTTCTTCCAGCCATCTACCACATCGGGGTCGTAAAGGTCCACCTGCATGGCGGCATCAAATATTTTTTCTGGGCCATGCGCTGTGCCGGGGCGGTAGGATACGGTCACCTCCCAAGGTATGGGCAGCAACACCAGTTCAGCCTCGTTCTCGCCAAAAGGCAGGCCAAATATATTATTAGATTTTAATCCAACTGAATTGGGGTCGAAATTTGAAATAGCAGACATGGGGGCAAAAATAGCTCAATTTCTCAATGGCTCAATGGCTCAATTGAATATGAAAGTGAGAAAATGAGGAATGCACTGCTCAATATAGTTTTTGGTAATGATACCTTAATAAGAAGCCGATGCCAATTATCTGAAAAATACGTAATTTGCATATCCTTTTTATGGAAACGATACTATTCAAAGATCTGGGGCTGATGCCATATGATGCCGCCTGGGATTACCAGGAAAACCTGATGCAGGCTGCGCTGCGCATCAAGGCCCGGCGCTTTGCCCCATCGCCGGAAGATATATACGAAGAAACACAACACCACCTGCTCTTCTGCGAGCATCCCCATGTATACACGCTCGGCAAGAGCGGCCATATGGAAAACCTGCTGGTCAATGACAGCCGTATGCAGGAGCTGGGCGTATCTTTCTTTAAAACCAACAGGGGCGGCGATATTACTTACCACGGCCCCGGCCAGGTAGTGGCCTACCCCATCCTCGATCTCGAAAAATTTGAGACCGACCTCGGCAAGTACATGCGCAACCTGGAAGAGGCCATCATTCGTACGCTGGCACACTATGGCATAGATGGCGGCAGGCTGCCCGGCGCCACAGGCGTATGGCTGGATGCCGATATACCCGCCAAAGCCCGCAAAATATGCGCCATGGGTGTGCGTTGCAGCCGCTGGGTAACCATGCACGGCCTCGCCCTGAATGTGAATACCGATATGAAGTACTTCGACTACATAGTACCCTGCGGCCTTACCGATAAAAAAGTAACTTCTATACAAAAGGAACTGGGCCGGGTAATAGATGAGCAGGAAGTAAAAGATATTCTGAAACAGGAATTTGGCATAGTATTTAAGGCAGAAGTAATAAACGCTGAAGCCACAACAACAATATTAAACACAGTCGCATAATAATTATTTACTTTTTACGTTAAATAAAGCAGTGAAGAAAAAAGACATTACTTACTATTGGGGCGACCGCAGCCTGCTGATAACGCTGGGCAACCGCACGGATAGCCGTGTGCGGGCGCTGTATATAGTAGAGTTTGTCTTCACCAGCTGCATGGCTACCATCTTCATGTTGCAGGCTATGCCGCTGGCGCATAACCCCTTTCATATGGTGGCTTGTGTGGGTGCTTCGGCGCTGTACCTGCTGGCCGCCTACCGATTCCTCTCCCGCATATTTTTTGATGAACGCCTGCTGCTCGATCAGCGCTCGCTCACCATCATCCGCAAAACATTCTTTGGCAAGCAGATACGCAAATACGAATGGAGCGAGATAGGCGCGCTGCACTACGAAGGCAAACCCAAAAAGACCGATCACCCGCTCAAAGGCCACACCTTCGATTACCTCGGCTTTGATACACAGGAGCACCTTATACAAAGCCTGCACCACAACGGCAACCTCTACTTCGATACCTACGAAGGCCGCATACATTTTGCCACCGGTGTATACTCCTGGAACGCCGAAGAAATGGTACAGCTCATGAAGCTCTACATCGGCTCCTCCCTCCAGCTCGGCCCCGAGTGGAAAGAGATACTGCAGGAGCAGGGGTATGATGATTGAGGTTCCAGCATATTTTTAAGAAATGGATTTACTGAAGTGGATTAGTAAATATTGGGGTGTCATTGGTTTTAATGTCCCCGAAGAGTCTCTCCGCTTTTTCAGCGGAGGACTCTTCGGTTCGAGCAGGACAGGCAAATATATACTACAGTATTTATATTCATACTCTATTGTCCATAGCATTCTGATAAAATAAGTAGTTCGTGTCCCCGAAGAGTCTCTCCGCTTCTTCAGCGGTGGACTCTTCGGTTCGCGCGGGCAGGCAAATACATACTACAGTATTTATATTCATACTCTATTGTCCATAGCATTCTGATAAATAAGTAGTTGGCCGTAGCCTCTGCCTACCCTTACTGGTATCCGGCTCACTACCGTCAAAGCGAATACCATCTACACTCTTCTGCAATAAAAAAGCCTCTTATACCGTTTTTGCAACTGGCACTACCCAAAACCCAATTAACCTTTTAACTTTACAGCAAAACGATCACGTAACTATGGAATTTTCGGCACAGCAGATAGCAGGAGTATTGAACGGCACTATAGAGGGCAATGCAGATATTAAGATCACTAAGCTCTCCAAGATAGAAGAAGGGGTGCCGGGCTCTATATCGTTCCTCGCCAACCCCGCCTATACGCAGTATATCTATGATACCAAGGCTTCGCTGGTGATCGTGAATAAGGACTTCGCACCTACCGCCGCCATAGCGGCTACGCTCATACGGGTGGAGAGCGCTGCCACGGCCTTTGCCAAGCTGCTGGAAATGTATAACCAGGTGAAGCTGAATAAAACAGGCATCTCTAACCAGTCCTACATATCAGACAGCGCGAAGGTGGGCAGCAACATATACGCAGGCGAGTTTGCCGTAGTGAGCGACAATGCAGTAATAGGCAACAACGTAAAGATATACCCGCAGGTATACATAGGCGACAATGTGACCATTGGCGACAACACTACCCTCTTCGCCGGTGTAAAGATCTATTCTGATTGTGTGGTGGGCAAGGATTGCATCATACATTCCGGCACAGTGATAGGCAGCGATGGCTTCCGTTTTGAGCCACAGAACGAGGGCAATACCAAGGTGCCGCAGATAGGCAATGTGGTGATAGAGGACGATGTGGAGATAGGCGCCAACTGCGCCATAGACAGGGCCACCCTCGGCAGCACCATACTGCGCAAGGGCGTGAAGTTTGACAACCTGGTACACATAGCCCACAATGTAGAGATAGGCGAAAACTGCTACATAGCTGCCGCCAATGTGATAGCAGGCTCTACCCGTATAGGCAAGCGTTGCATGTTCAGCGGGCAGGTAGGTATTGTGGGGCATCTGCAGATAGCCGATGATACCATCATCACAGCACAGTCGGGCATATCCAAGAGCATCACCAAGCCGGGGCAGGTATTCATGGGCTCACCCGCCTTCGATGCCAATAAGTACCGCAAGGCATTCATACATTTCCGCAACCTCGATAGTATTGTGGAGCGCGTAACAAATCTGGAGAAGAAGGGTCAGCAGTAAAGATTATCCATGTTATTGGCTTCCACCACATAGGCACATAGACCACATAGGTGTTAATCACCTCCTATGTGAACTCCCGGTAAATGTTTCAAAGTAGGAAGGCCACATAGGCTATGTTTTCTATGTGCCTATGTGGTGGAAATTTATCGCGGAGATTACTTACCCATATTTACAAACAGCTCTGTATAAAACAATTCACCTGTAGCGCTTTTGGAGATGGCTATGCCGGTGAGGTCGTAGTGGCCTTCTATGTTCTTCTTATGCTCAGGGCTGTGCAGCCACATATCCACCACGCTTTTGGCGGTGCGCGGTCCTTCGGCCACATTCTCGGCCCAGGCATTCGCCGTCTTTATCTGTTTATTGATCATGGCCACCCTGTCATCAAACCCATCATGACTGAAGGGCACTTTACCACTCGCCATATTAGCGCTGTGCGTACCTGCTACCTTAGTTATCATAGCATTCATCTTCAGCGCAGGCAAGCCCAAACCAGCCCTGTGTTCATTGACCAGTTGCAGCACTTCGGTGGCCAGTTGTGTATAGTCGGTGGTTGTTTTCTGAGCATAAGTAGTTGCCGGCTGAAACGATAATATAGTTACAATAGCGAGTAAAGAGAAGAATGTCTTTGTCATAATGTGATTCGTTGCTAAAACTCTTTATCCGACTTAAAACCCCTTACCTTGCCCAGTTTCCAGGCTTTCAGGTCTTCTTTGTAGGTGGCTTTGTTGCGGTCAGTTACGTATTCGGGGTCCAGGGTGCTGAGGTCGGGTTTGCCGGCATTTACCCATGCGGTGTACCAGAGGTCGGCGGTCATTTTTATGGCAGCCCTCATTTGTTTTTCCACCATGCCGTCCAGCAGCTCGTGGTATATGTGCGCGTACTCAAAAGTATGTATAGGCTGGCCAAATTTGTTCTTTGCCGGGCCGCCATCAGCGCCCATCAGGTATTGCTTGTCCATGGGGTTGTCTTTCTTCAGCCGGGCCTCTATGCGCAGCAGGGTGTTTACCTTGCTATGGCTGCTGTCTATCACGTCCCATACTGTTTTTTCTATGTTGTCTATGTACTTCACATTGCCCACATACAGCTTGTAGTCTTTGCCAAACAGCTCGGGCAACTGCGACTCCCAAAAGGCATGTATGCCCTGCTGGCCGGTCTCCTGCCCGTCATGGTTTATAGAGGTATGCAGCGGCATGTAGGCATCGCCCACATAGTGGCCCAGGTCGGCAGCCAGGTACAGTATCTCGGTCTTGCGCTTGTTCTTAAAGGCATCGGTCAGCTTGGCCATCATGTCTTGTATGGCCCAGGGCAGGTCGCCATATAGTTCCAGCGTGTCTTTGCCGTACTTGTCTATTGCCGCAGCCATGGTGGCGGGCATACCGTTGCGGCCATTGTAGCCATAGCGCTCCAGGTCTATGTAGTGGCGTGCCTTCTCGGCCTTGTCGTTATTCATGTGCTTGCGGATATCGGGCACGGTAGATTCTTCGGTGATGAAGTCGGCATGGTTGTAAAAGAACATGCTCATATCCTTGGGCAGCGCCATCACCGCGCCTTTGTTGATGTGGTTATGCCCCCATACGCCCCAGCCATATGCCACAGGCACACTACCGGCCAGCAGCAATACCGAACATGCTATAAACAACTTCTTCATCGCGCTACATTTATAGTGTAAACATAATAATTTGCCGCGAATAAGGGTATAGCGTGTGTAGAAATGATAACATGGAGAAGCACCGGCACAAGGTCCCGCTTTTTTTAGCGGGAGTGGTTTGGGCTTCCCTCCACTTCCGTAGACTTGAAGGTGAACCTGCGCTGGGAGATATAGCTGAGTATAGCCGTTAACACACAAATGAACGTGTACCGAACGGTCTGGTTGATCATAGGCAGGTACTCCCTGAACAATTTGATCAGTATATAGGTAAGCAGGATAAACGACACAGTGGTTATAAAATACCTGAACAACTGTATGCGGCCATGCAGGTTCGATTCAGGGAAAACGATATGCCTCGACATAATAAAACCAGCCGGAAAGCTGATGGCAAATGCCACGATCCAGGCAACTACTTCAGGCGCGATGGCCATGCCTCCAAATATGTGTATAGGCAACCCGTGCAATATATGATTGAATGTGATCGACTCAATAACAATATTGAGCACGGTATTAGACCCGCCGCAGGCAAGGTACCTGAAGGTTTGCGTAGGTATCCAACGGGCAAAAGGCCGGTGGCAAAAATCAATGATACCTACTATGATATGTCGGGCTGCTGTAAACAATCTGAAAAGTGAGTCGCAAAGGTACGCTATTTTATTAAATATATTGCTAAAAGTGCACCAAAATGAGGATTACTCATTTACTGTTTCTTGCTCTTTGATCACCCGCACCAGCGCGTCGGCGACCACGTAAATAGCCTGCAATGTAGCCTCGTCCGTTACTAAGCCTGCGGCATTCATTTTGGCTCGAATAAAGGAGATCAGCAGCTTAGCGTTTTCGGCCACATTCGCGGAGAGCGCACTAAGCGTAAGCAACAGGGAGGCGTGTGCTTTATCGCCGCCGGTGGCTGCTGTTATAAGGGCTACCGGCTTGTATACCAGCTCGCCGGTGGCTACTGTCCACTCCAGCGCGTTCTTCAATACGCCAGGTACACCAAACGCATATTCGGGGCTGCACAGCAGTATACCGTCTGCCCACTTCAGTGTATCCCTGAAGTTGGTCACCTCGGGTATGTCTTCCTTGCTGTCATTGAAGAAGGGCAGCTTGTCTATGCTTTCATAAACAGTGAAGGCTACCCTATCGCCCAAGTAAGCCCGCACAGCATCTATCACCGCCCTATTAGACGAATGCGGCCTGATGCTGCCGGAAATGGCTACTATGCTGATCTTTTTATCCACCATGTAAAATTAGCTGCATGGTTATACCCATCAAAAAAGCGTTACACACAGGCAGTGCATAACGCTTTCTTATTGGCTTTAGTATCTGTAAATGATCTGCTATTCTTTCACTTTTGTGCTGCCTTTTTCTTTGGCTGCTTTTGCTTTCTTCTCCAGCATTTCTATCACGCTGCCTATGTTGGAATGGTCGAGGCGCTTGCCACGGATGATCTTTTTATTATCAAGCAGGTAGATGGTTGGTGTGCTGTACACATCGTACTTGTTGTGGTAGTCGCTGGTATGGTCGGGGTCCCATGTATTGGTCCATGTTTCCATATTGTTCTTTTTAATGAAGTCGCTGATCGCTTTTTCATCGCCTTCGGTTGCTACGGTGTATATCTTCAGTCCTTTCGCTTTCAGCACTTCTTTGTACACCGAGTCCAGCTTGGGTATTTCGTGCTGGCAATGGCCGCAGTTGGGCGAGTAGAATACCACCAGTGTGTATTCACCCTTTTGTGCCATCAGGCTTTCTTCTTTCTTGGTCAGTACGTTGGGCAGCTTCACTTCGGGAGCTATATTGCCTATTACGTTGGGCGCTATTTTCTGCGCACGGTCCAGGTATTTGCTCAACTCATCATTGGTCAGCCAGAAGGCATCACCCTTCATGTAGTAGTTCTCTACGAGGTACACAAACACTTCGTCCATGCCCATTACCTTGCTGTTCTCCACATCGCGGGTCAGCCACCACAGGGTGTAATGGAACATATCGCGGGTGCCGCTTGCTTTTTTCAGCAGCCAGTCTGCTTCTTTTTCCACGCTGTCTGTCCATGGCAGTACCAGCTTGCCCATGTACTCTTCGATCTTGGCATCATAGAGGGGGGTGTATATCAGGCGGTCGTCTTTGAAATCCCAGCCATCCCAGTAGTGCGCCTTGTAATAGTGGTAAGCAAAGGTAGAATCCTTGGTCACTCCGTCTTCCAGCATATGCGGGCCTTCCGGTACTTCCGGCAATTCCATTGCGCTGAATACATTGGCGAGCAACGAATGCGGATGTGCTTTTACATAATCCCTGCGGTATGCTGTAAGCACCTTGGTATCGGCAATAGATTGCTTGCGCACTGCATCAGTATCAGCAGTGCTGGTAGCAACTTTCAGCTTTTCTTTCAGCTTTTCCTGTTTGTCGGCATAGCCTTTCAGGTAAGCGATGTAATCGAGGAAGCGTTCGTTCTCAGGTGAATTTTTGAAAACGATGCCATCAGGCAGTTTGCTCTTGGTAGCGGTGATGGTCATATTATCACCCTTATTCAACAGGAACTCAAAATTGGTGCGCTCTTTATCTCCCAACAATATTATATATATACCACCTACAAACGTGGAATCATTACCGACAAATGTGGCGTTTCCCTTGCTATCCAACCTCATCGAGTCGGATATAAAGATGGTGGGCCGGTTCTTGCCATAGTAGTGAACCAGGTAAATGAGGGAATCCTTTACGTCGGTCATATGGACCTGAACGTGATAGTTGGCTTCGCGGCCAAATGATCGGGTGGCCATACCAAAACAAAGCAGTAGGGCGATGAGTGTAAGTCGCTTCATAATTCTAATAGTTAGTTTTTCTGTAAAACGATGATGTAATGCGAAAATACTTCTTAAACGTCAACCTCCAAGTGCTAAGGTCAAAATTCACAAAGTTTTATATTTTTATTAAGTGACAATTTATTGATTGTCAACCCCTACGCAGAGCCGAAAAATTTTAAGCTATTAACAGAACCTTATGAGTACTTTTTTCCAATTTCAGGAAGCTGAATAAGCTACTAACTGATAATAGCGTTTCGCCCACCGAAATTTGGCTTAATTTGCGCCTCCATATCAAAATCCACAGGCTTTGTCGCGCAAGAAAAAAAGAACACTCCCGCTCCTCAATATTACAGTCGAAGCCTATGCTGCCGAAGGCAAAAGCATAGTACACCTGGAAGACGGCAAAGTGCTGTTTGTGGACAATGCCATACCCGGCGATGTGATAGATGCCTTTATTGTAAAGGATAAGAAAACCTGGGCACAGGGCCGAATGATCAGGCTGGTGGAACCATCACCGCAGCGGATAGAGCCATTTTGCCAGCACTTTGGCATCTGCGGCGGCTGCAAGTGGCAGATGCTGCCCTACAGCCAGCAACTCATATACAAGCAGCAACAGGTAGCCGACCAGCTAACCCGAATAGGCCATATAGAACTACCGGAGATGCACCCCATAGTGGGCAGCCCGAGGGAGCGCTACTACCGCAATAAACTGGAATTCACCTTCTCTACCAGTCGCTACCTGACCATGGACGAGGTAAAGAACCGCGAGGAAAAATACGAACCTATACCCGCACTTGGCTTCCATGCCCCAGGCTTGTTTGATAAGGTGGTGGAGATACACACCTGCTACCTGCAGGATGAACCGACCAATGTACTGCTGAATGCACTGCGTACCTACACCGAAGCACATAACCTGCCCTACTACGACTTTAAAGCACAGTATGGCTGGCTGCGGAATGTGATCATCCGTGTGGCCAGCACGGGTGAGGTGCTCATCAACCTGGTAATGCACCACGAGGATGAGGCCAACCGTATAGGTATACTGGAGCATATACTGCAAAATGTGCCGGGTATCACCTCGCTCAACTACACCCTGAATGGCAAGATGAACGATACCATCTACGACCAGGAAGTGATCAACTATGCAGGCAAAGCATATATTGAAGAGAAGCTGGAAAATTTCCGTTTTAAAATATCGCCCAAATCATTCTTCCAGACGAACACCTACCAGGCCGAAGCATTGTACCGCATCACGCGCGACTTTGCAGGGCTTACCGGCAACGAGGTACTGTACGACCTGTATTGCGGTACAGGCAGCATAGGTATCTTCTGCTCGGCAGGCGCTAAAAAAGTAATAGGGATAGAAGTGGTGGAAGATGCCATAAAGGATGCCTACGAAAATGCCGCTATGAACGGGCTGGAGCATTGCAGCTTCTTCGCCGGGGATGTGGAGAAAGTATGCACTGATGACTTCTTTGCCGAGCATGGCCGCCCCGATGTGATCATCACAGACCCGCCACGCGCAGGCATGACAGAAAAGCTGATCAACCAACTGCTGAAGATGCGCGCACCCAAGGTGGTGTATGTAAGCTGCAACCCCGCCACACAGGCCCGCGACCTGCAACTGCTGGATGCGGCCTACAAGATCACCCGCCTGCAACCGGTAGACATGTTCCCGCATACACACCATATAGAGAATGTAGCGCTGCTGGAGCTGAGGGATCAATAGCACTCGTTATAAAGTTTACCTTCTGTTTTCAGGCCAGTTACAATATTGGTAATTACGAAGCGGTCCCATGAAGGCTCTTCATAACCACCTTTTGTACAATAAGAGCAGTATAGCCGCACGCGGTACTTGTCCGTTTTTGCAGTTAGGTCTAACTGGCTTTGCTTCATTTTCAGACTTTGTAGCTGCCCGTCTATATTTATCAAAAAACAACTATCGTGATAAGCTACTGCTATAATTTTGGCGGTATCTATATGAAACTGCCAATTGCCGGGAGGTGATTGCGCAAGGGAGTATAGGCACATATGTGGCCTGTCCTGCGGCATATGATAAAGTCCGGACTGCGGCAAGTAGCGTATCTCTATATCTTTAAATAGATCAAAGTATTGCAACTGGGGATTTGGCCGGGTTTGGCTATGTGCCTGCACACACAGCAACATAATCAATACGAAGCTGATTATATGTTTTACGGTATTGCGAAGCATATGCTAAAGACACTAGTTTCTCCTTTTTCCATAAAATATCTTACAACTTCTCAATACCCATACTTCTCCTTCCAGCAATTCTTCAAATACTCGCGGATGCGTGCTTCTGTGGGGTTAGCCGCCGGATCGTAGAGTTTCGTACCGGCTATCTTTTCGGGAAGGAATTCCTGGTCTATGAAATTACCGGGATAGTCGTGAGCGTATTTGTAGCCCTTGCCGTAGTCCATCTTCTTCATCAGGCCGGTGGGCGCATTGCGTATAGGCAGCGGCACGGGCAGGTCGCCGGTCTTCTGTACCAATGATTGCGCCTTGTTGATAGCCATATAAGCCGCATTGCTCTTGGGCGATGAAGCAAGATAGGTAGCACACTGCGAGAGTATGATCCTGCATTCGGGGTAGCCGATCAGCTCCACTGCCTGGAAGCAGCTGGTAGCCAGCAGCAGGGCATTGGGGTTGGCATTGCCTATATCTTCGCTGGAGAGGATAACCATGCGGCGGGCAATGAACTTAGGGTCTTCCCCACCCTCTATCATGCGTGCCAGCCAATACACAGCGGCATTAGGGTCGCTACCCCTTAACGACTTAATGAATGCCGAAATAATATCGTAATGCTGCTCGCCCGATTTATCGTACAGCGCCATTTTGCCCTGCACAATATCCTGCACTTTATCGTTGGTCACAGCCTTATCATCTTCGGGCAATGAGGAGGCGACAAGCTCTACGAGGTTGAGCAGGCGGCGGGCATCACCTCCACTTAGCTGCATGAGGGCTTCCCATTCTTTTACTTCCAGGTGCTGATTAAATAACCATTCATCCTGCCTCATAGCCTGGGTAACGAGCGCCATAAGATGCTCCTCATTAAGTGGTTTGAGCACATATACCTGGCAGCGGCTAAGCAGGGCGCTGATCACCTCAAAAGATGGGTTTTCTGTTGTAGCGCCTATGAGTGTGATGATACCCTTCTCCACAGCACCGAGCATGCTATCCTGCTGGGCCTTATTGAAGCGGTGTATCTCGTCTATGAACAGCAGGGCATGGCCGCTTTTACGGGCCAGCTCTATCACGGCACGCACATCCTTTACACCACTGTCTATGGCGCTAAGGGTAAAGAAAGGCATATGCAAGGAGTGGGCAATGATCTGTGCCAGGGTGGTTTTGCCCACACCGGGAGGCCCCCAGAAAATAATGGAATGCCCCTTGCCGCTACGGATCATCTGCTCCAGCACCTTGCCGGGGGCTACAAGGTGTTCCTGCCCTATAAATTCATCCAATGTTTGGGGCCGAACACGCTCGGCAAGCGGCATATTAACAGCAGACATAAAATTTTGTGATCGTTTTTTCAGTTAATTTCCTAAATTAGCCCCATGTTAAGAAGACTACTTTTACTCGCATTGCTGGCCTGCACTCCTTACGCTTACGGGCAGGGGCAAAACAACACATCCAAAGCTACGGAAAAGAAGGACGCTACTCAAATTGATTATAAGCAGATGGGCGCACCAATGCCCCCGCTGAAGGTGGTACCTACTTATGACACCAGCAGCTATATTGTAAATGAAGAAATGAAACTGCAAGACAGCCTGTCGCATAAAAAGAAAAAAAAGAAGATGGCGCAGGAAGTAATACAGGATAAAAGTAAAAAAGTGATCACTAATAAAGATGTGGACAATGGAGCCAACCTGCTGGTAATGATGTTCAACCCCACCTGCTCGCACTGCGAAGACCAAACAGAAAGGATGGAGAAGAACATCGCTTATTTCAGTAAGTCAAAGTTACTCCTGCTCGCTACGCCAAACCAGAGCCAATACATCCCTAATTTTGTAGCGAAACATCATACGGCATCATACCCCAGCATGATCGTAGGTATGGACAGTTCAGGTTTTATTGACAAGGTATTTTTGTACCAGGCGCTGCCACAGATCAATGTCTACAACTCAGACAGAATGCTGATCAGGACATTCACAGGCGAAGTGGATGTAGACAGCCTGAAACAGTATATAGAATAGCAGCTACACCATACCTCTGTTTCACTTCGACCGAAAGACAGTTCTATTTTAATCCGGTAAACCCGCCACATGCTACGAACCCTATTCCTGCTTTCTTTACTTACCTGTACGTTGTGCTCATTTGCGCAGGTAAGAAAGCCGCAATCAAAAGCCGCAGCCATAAAGGCTGCTGTAAAGAAGGACAGTGTAGATTATGAACATGTAGGATCTCCTATGCCCAGGCTGTTGCTGATAGCCTATTATGACACCAGCAATGCACCTGTGATGAACAGCGAAATGATCATCAAAGACAGTGTAGCGCATAAGCGGCTGAAAAAACGCGACAAGACACTGGTGCAGAATAAGGATAAGAAGCGGATAAGTAACGAAGATGTACAAAGCGATGCCAACCTGCTGGTAATGATGTTCAATCCGCTATGCTCGCACTGCGAGGATATGACGCAACTCTTTGAGAAAAATATTGCACTTTTCGACAAGTCGAAATTAGTGATGCTCTCCACAATGCAGATGAGAGATTACTTGCCCAATTTTGTCAGGAGCTTTCGCACGGCAGAATATCCTTCTATAATCATCGGCAGCGATAGCTCCGACTTTATGGAGAAGACTTTCCTGTACCAGGCACTACCGCAGATCAATATTTACAATGCCGACCGTAAGCTGATCAGGAGTTTCACCGGCGATACGGAAATAGACAGCCTGAAGCAGTATATACAGTAGACGTAATTAATAATTAGCCGATCTTTTTTGAGGTAATGCTCCCCACTCCCCAAGCGGTGGGGTGTTTTGAAGGGTTTACCCTATAGGCGGGTGCGCCTTTAAGCCTGGGCGAAAGACATGTTCACGTCCGTAGCCATGGCCTTGCTCTTCACATATGCGCGTATCTTACGCACATAGTCGAAGTAGCCCATCTGCATCCTGACCATGAATATGGCAAGAATACCCAAACCAACGCCAAGCGCGGCATAGGTAATGCCCGGCTCTCCGCCAACGTACATCAGCACCGCTGATGCCCCGATGAGCAGCGAGCAGATGATGAGGATGAGCATAGGTCCGCCCGAATCGATCGCCCGGATACGTGAGGTAACCACGACCCTCGTATTGTCGCCATCTTCCTGCAGGTCCACATTAGTGATCGGCAGTGTTTTGATGGACTCTACCTGCTCGGCATGAGGCACAATACTCAGCTTTCGCTCCCCTTTGTCGAGGATCTCGAAATCTAAATTGTGGATCTGTACATGCTTGCCCAGGAGGCGGTTCTTAAGGTCGTCCTTAGGAACGGAGAAATGAAAATTGTGCGTTCTTGTAAAAAACATAAGCCACGTTTTTATTGGTTAAGAACTAACTGATAGTTAAAGGCATACAGTATTTTCATACCATGCAAACCCCTCAACTGAAATAAGTTATGTCCAACAATCGTGCCAAATATGATAACGCAGTGTTAATTGCTTGTGCCTTCGTGTTTAAATTAATGAAAATCAGCTATTTATTACCAATAATGTGGAAATAATTTTCCACCATTTCGCGGTAGTATGGTTTGAGGGATGGCGGCACTGTTTTGTACAACTCCAGCAACTGTTTCTGGTCGGTCACATACTTCTGCAAAGCAGGTGGTATGGGCCTGCTCATATCGGGCGGGGTTTTAGAGGAGCGTTTGTCGTCTTGCTCCTGCTCCCGCAATGATTTCTCGACCTCCAGCATCCGTGTTTCAATATCCTTCTGGCGCAGCATCAATTCGGCGCCGGTCTTGCGGTTCACAAGGTCGGTCTCGTTCTTATCCATCTTCTGTTCTATCTCACGCAACTCTTTAGCCCCACTCTGTCCATTGCTGTTCAGCTGGCTCATAAGGTCCTGTATCTTGCGGCGCAGTGTAGCCTGCTGTGCGGCCAGGCGTGCCAGTTGCTCGGCATCGCCGTATTCACCGTTTTGCGGATATCCCTGGCTGCCGGGGCTACCGCCCTGTTGGCCTTGTCCCGGTTTACTGCCGGGCTTGCTACCAGGCTTGTTGCCGGGTTTTATTCCGCCCATGGACTGCCCCAGTTGCTGCTGCTGTGTTATGATGTCAGCCAATTGTGTACCAGAGCCGGGCTTGGAACCCTTGCCTGGTTTGCTGCCGGGCTTTGTACATTGACCCTCGCCATCGCTGTCGCCGGGCTTCTTGCCTTCTGCCTCCATCTGCATCAGGTGCGCCAGCAGCTCATTGAGCATCAGGGCCAGGTTGTTGGTATGCGTCATCACATATTGCTCATCGGTACGCGCGGCTGCTATGTTGCGTTTGTCCAGTGCGTCTATCGATTTCTGCATATTGTACTCCAGCTCCGATGTTTCCTTATTCACATGCACGGACATCTTCTCCACCTTTTTGCTCAGGGCAAACAAACTATCCTTGATCATCTTAGCATTGCGCGAGAGCCTGTTCTGCTCCTCTTCATTAGCAAGATAATCAGGGCTTGCCGGCGATGTGGAGGCTACCTTTGTCATCAGGTCTTCCTGATCAAACGAGAGGCGAATAAGGTTACTCAGCACCTGCCTTGTAGCACGGATGTCCAGCTCTATTTCATCGGCACCCATGCCTCCGGCCTTCTTGCGCATGGATTTGGCCATGTCCTGCATTTTCTTTGCCGCGCTCTTCTGCGATTTGCTGGCCTTGCTGCTCTGCTCTTTATCCAGGCTTTCCTTACTGTCCTGCATATCCTTTTCGGCATCGTCACCTTCTTTAGCCTCGTCTGCCACCTTGTCCTCCGCTTTAGTTTCCTTGCCCAGCTTTTCCAGCTCCTTCATATCCTCCTTCATCGCCTTGTCCAGCTGGTCTTTCAGGTCTTTCTGCTCCTTGGCCAGTGCATCAGCTTCCTTCTTGTTCTCCTTGCTTTCTTTGCTGTCCTTACCGTCTTTACTATCCTTACTATCTTTTGAATCCTTGCTGTCCTTTGAATCCTTACCTGCGTCCTTGTCCTGCTTATTACCGTCTGCCTGTTCCTTCTTGTCCAGCTTATCAGTTTGCGCAGCGAGGTTGTTTTCCTTCTTCGCAAGGTCATCCATTTTATTGGCGAGGTCTTCCATGCGCATCTGCATTTCCATCTGCTTCATCTGCTCCTGCATGCGCTCCATGTCCATTTTAAATAGCTTGTTGTCTTGCTCCATTTTGCGCATAGCCTCTACCGCGTCTTCTTTATTCAGTTTCTGCATCAGGTCCTGCAGCTTCTTCATTTCAACTTTCAGCTCATCGTTCAGCAGGTTGTCCAGTTGTTTGTCCAGGTCCTTTTGCTTTTCCTTCAGCTCTTCGCTGTGCTGCTTCTGGTCGCTTTGCTGCATCTGCTCCTCAAACCGCTGCTTGATGCTTTCGAGGTTGTTTTTGAGGTCAGACTGTTTCTTCATCATGTCCTTCAAAGACTCCTGCTGGTCCCACTCCATGCTGCTGCTTTGCAGCATTTTCGATTGCATGTCTTTATACTCGCTCTGCAATTTCTGTGTACTCTGCGTACTGTTGCTGATGCCTGAATTGATCTGCTTGGAATTCTCATTGATGGCAGAGTCGATCTGCTTCTCGTTGTACATGACGTAGCTCATCATCTCGCTGCGCGATGCCTTGCTGCCATGCACACCGTCATTGTCCCAGGCCTCTATGTAGTAGGTCACTTTTTGCCCCGGCTGCAGGTTGAGCGGAAGCATATCAAAGTAATGTTCAAAAGAAGTAAGTGAACCCGGAGTAGTTTTCAGCGGTATACTTTTCTTGTCTATCGTCTTATTTTTATCGCTCACTTCATAATTAAAAGTAACACGGGTAATGCCATAATCATCACCGGCCGTACCCGTGAGCAGCACCTGCTTGCCGGATACAGTATCCTTGATCTGCTGCAATTGTATAACGGGATACTGGTCGGGTATCACCTGCACCTGGTATCTGTAGCTATCGGATATGGCTTCCTTTTTGTTTTGCAGGGTGATGGTGTACGCAGTATCGTTGAGGAAGCGGTACTGGAAACCAAACATAGCAGCGGTATTGGTAAGCGCGATAGGCGTACCATTGCCGAAATGAATATTTGCCGCATCGGTATGCTCGGTGAGCAATGCCCAGCTGATAACGGTACCCGCAGGCACGGTCATATCACTAAGGCTGTTGCGGGTCTCGTTCTTGCGGCCGGTATAGGCAGGATAGCTCACCTGCACCTTGAACGCTTTGAGCACGGGGCGCTGCACTACCCTCAGTGTATTGGACGAGGAGTAATAACCTGCTGCAAAAAAGCGGAAGTTGATCACTTCAGTAACATTGCGGAAGGTATACTGGAAGGTATGATCGGCCATAGGCTGCATAGGCACACGCTCGCTGCCGGTTTCCACAGATACCTCGGCAGGCAGCGCCGCGCCTGTCACTTGTAGCGTAAGCACAAAATCGGCATTGCGGATAGCAGTAAGCGATGGGTTCTTGATGATGAACTTAAAAGGCGCGGGCTTCTCAAATGCCTTCGTTGGCTGCAACAGGCGCGAAGAGCTTTCTTTGAATACATTCGGCGCAGCTACCAGTATGAATACGACTACCAGCAAAAGTGGCAACAGGAAAGGCAGGTACTTTTTGTTCTTAGAGAAGTCTATGGCCTTAGACATAGGCACTACGGCTATCTGGCTGATCTTCTGGTTGATGCTGGCATCTATCAGCTCGCGGCTGGCATAAGAGTCTGATTGGCTTTTGAGTTGCAGTATATTCAGCAAGCGGTCGCTGACCTCGGAGAAATGCTGCCCGATGATCTGGGCAGCCTGCTCATGGGAGAGCACCTTGCCGAGCCGCCACATTTTGGATAAAGGCACAATGACCCACGCCACCAATGCGGAAAGGCCCAGTATGAGGAATAAGGACATTACTGTCACCTTGAGCCACACAGGCAGGTATAGATAGTATTCACTAACACTTATGGTAAGCACGTAAAACAGCAGGCAGCTTAAAAAAACAAGGCTGCCCCTGATCACCTTATTTGCATAGTATTTACGTATAAAAGCATCTAACCGCTCTATCAGCCGATCGTAGTTGTTCATAGAAGTAGTACGCAATTTAGTTGTTTTTGGGGAGGATTAAAGGTTAAAATGAGGTGAAAAGAGTGTAGTTTATCCACACATGACCGATTACTATTTATTTCGCCTGCGTTTTCCTTAATTTTGTGGAACAAAGCAGCACTAATGATCAGCGAGGAACTTAAAACACAGATACTATCCCTATCTGACGACCAACGGGCGCAGGTAGCTGATTTTGTGGCGCAGCTCATTGAAAAGAATGAGTCAAACGCCACAGAACGTGTGTTTGGTGCGTTTAAGGGCAAAATAAAAATGGCTCCTGATTTTGATGAGCCGTTGGAGGATTTCAAAGATTATATGTAAAATGTGTGTGGTAGATAGATGATGCAATTATACCCGGCGCATGCCGCCGAAGCCCTGGAGTTCAATAAAATTTGTGACCTGCTGATACAGAAGTGCCGCACAGACGCTGCACGGGAGCGCGTAGTGAATATACGCTTTCATACCCGTGCCGACCACATGGAGCGCGAGCTGCTGCAAACCAATGAATTCAAAAGCATACTGGGTGGCGGCGAGCATTTCCCTAACGACTTTACCCGCAATGTGCAAAAGGAGCTGAAGCTGCTGGTGGTGACGGGCGGTGTCCTTTCCGGCGAGCAGTTGATTGCCTTCAAGCAACTGGCGCTGAACATAAAGGATATACTGCAATGGTTCAAAAAGAACAATGAGCTGTTTCCATCCCTGCGGTCTGTAACCGAGCGGGTGGTATATGAGAAAGGTATTGCAGAGCTCATCAATGCAGTAGTAGATGATAACGGCATAGTGCGCGACAATGCATCACCTGAACTGATGCGCATACGATCGGAACTGGGCAAAGCAAGATTTGAGGCCCGCCGAACTTTTGAAAGCGTACTGCGCCGATTGAGCAAGAATGGCTACCTCGCCGATATATCGGAAAGCTTCCTGAACGGGCGGCGCACAGCCGCTGTGCTGGCCGAGTACAAGCGCATAGTAAAGGGCATACTGCATGGAGAAAGTGATACCCAAAAGACGGTATTCATAGAGCCGGAAGAAACAATAGAGCTGAACAACGAGATCTTCTCGCTGGAGCGCGCCGAAGGCAGGGAGATACACCGCATACTGATGCAGGCCACCAAAGACCTCGCCGTTTTTGCACCGCAACTGGAAACCTACTACCACCTGTGCGGTATCTATGATTACATACGGGCGAAAGCCCTGCTGGCAGTGGATATGAATGCCAATATGCCCCGCATAAGCCCGCACCCGCTGGTGCAACTGGTTAATGCCTGCCATCCACTACTCTACCTGCACAACAAAGCAGCAGGCAAGCCCACTATACCACTCAACATTACGCTGGACCGCCAGCAACGCATACTGATAATAAGCGGCCCCAATGCCGGTGGCAAAACGGTCTCTATGAAGACCGTAGGACTGCTGCAACTGATGGTGCAGGCCGGCCTGCTGATACCCGCCGATGAACGGTCTGAGATGGGCATATTTAAGCAACTAATGGTGCAGATTGGCGATACGCAATCCATAGAGCATGAGCTGAGTACCTATAGCGCCCACCTGAGGGATATGAAGCACTTTATGGATTTTGCCAATGGCAAGACACTCTTTTTTATAGATGAGCTGGGCAGCGGCAGCGACCCCAACCTGGGCGGTGCATTTGCCGAGGCCATTGTAGAAGATATGGCCGCTAAGCACGCCATAGGCATCATCACCACCCACTACCTGAACCTGAAAGTAATGGCCGGCAAGGTGAAGGGCATCTTCAATGGCGCGATGGCCTTTGATGAGGAGAAACTGGAACCCTTGTACCAGTTGGGCATAGGCAAGCCCGGCAGCTCGTACACCTTTGCGATAGCACAGCGCAGCGGCCTGCCAGCCGCGGTGATAGAACGCGCCAAACAACTGACACAGCGCGAACACTTTAAGCTGGATAAGATGCTGCACCAGACCGAACAACAATCTGTGCGGCTGGGCGATAAAGAGCAGGAATTAGACAGGCTGCTCAAAGAGAACCAAAAGCTAAAGAAGAACTTTGAAGAGCTGACCAATAAAGAAAAGCTACGACAGGAGCGCGAAATACTGCAACTGCAAAACCAGATAAAAAAAGAAGAGCTGGACTACCTACGCGATACGGAGCGCAAGTTCAAACAGATCATACAGGACTGGAAGAAGGCGGAGAATAAGCAGGATGTGATAACAGCCGCAGAGAATGTACTGTTCCGTAAAAAGCAGGTACAGGGCAATGCCGCCGCAGCCAAAAAAGCCGACAAAAACTACGACCTGCGTGGCGGCCAGCCTAAGGTAGGCGACCTGGTACGCAACAAAGAGAACCACCAGGTAGGCACCCTCGCCGAGCTACGCGACAAGCGCGCCATAGTACGCATAGGCACCATGCCCTTTAATGTGAATATTGATGACTGGGTAGTAGTGGTGAGCAAAAAGGATAAGAAGGCGTAGAACTTCTATTGCGATCAGCGTCATATCGCATAAGCTGGTTAAAATTCTGCACAAAAAAATCAACGGGAGTATATAAGTAGGTGTCACAGTGAGCCTCCGAACCGCGACACCGTTACCTGACAGATAATAAGGACAGATCAATATCAAAACATAATACCTAATGATACTCAAAGATTCCATGGTTCGACAAGGCTCCCCATTACACCTATACTATCTACTATCTACTATCTACTCACAAATGGTCCTACCCCCTCATCGTCTTCAATGCCACAGCCCAGCGGTTCAACTCATTGAGCATTATATCTGCTGATTTATCGATGCCGGGTTCACTATTGAACTTGCCGCTCTCATCCATATGCTTGGTAAATGCGGGGATATGCACCGCCTCAGATAAAGGCATCATGCTGAGCGCAGTGATCACCCCCTTCAGCATCTGCACGGCACGGGTTCCACCCGAAACGCCGCCATAGCTCACAAAGCCCATTGGCTTGTAGGCCCACTCCTTCGACAGGAAATCAAGCGCATTCTTTATCGTGGCCGGGTAGCCATAATTGTATTCGGAGGTAACCACCACAAAGGCATCAGCCGCATTAATGAGGCCGCTCCAGTCTTTAGTATGCTGGTGCTGGTATCTCTGGAAGCGTGGATGCTCCGGCTCATCAAGAAATGGCAGGTTGATCTTGGCAAGGTCCACAAGTTCTGTGCTGAACTCTGTATGCTTTAGCGCGAGTTCATAAAACCAATCGGCTATGGCAGGGCCTTTGCGGCCGGGGCGGGTACTGGCGATTATTATTTTGAGGTTGAGCATAGCTAGTTTTATTCCAAAGTATAAATTACAAAGTGAATGGCCTATAAAACCGTACCAAAGTATTTTACTACATTCAAATATAAACAAAAACGGCTGCCCGATTTGGGCAGCCGCTGTATTTTATTTGATCATTTATTAGTTTCTCCTGTTGCCGAATAACCTGAGCAGCATAAGGAACAGGTTAAGGAAATCGAGGTAGAGGCTTAATGCACCCATGAGTACAAGCTTCTTTGTATCGCCGGCAGAAGTACCTGCAAACTCAAGGCCTGCGCCTATGCGTTTCAGTTTTTGTGTATCATAAGCCGTAAGGCCGGTAAATACTGCTACACCTACAATGCTGATGAGATATGCCATACCCGAGCTATGCAGGAACATATTGATGAGCATAGCCACCACAATGCCTATAAGCCCCATGCTGAGGATACGGCCAAAGGAGGTAAGGTCTTTATCAGTAGTGTAGCCCATAACCGCCATTACACCAAACATAACTGATGCCGATGCAAAGCAACCGATCACAGAACCGGCTGTATATACAAGCAGTATGTAACTAAGGCTGATACCCAGTACTGCCGCAAAAGCCAGGAACAGGAAGGTAAGCGCACCAGGCGAAAGCTTATTCATCCCAAACTGCATGAGGAGTATGAAGCCAAAGGGCGCGAATGTAACGATCCAACCCAGGCCGCTCGGGCGAAGTATGCCATGCTCGTTCTGTGTATACAGTTCTGAGAAAAGGGATTGATTAGACGAGTACAGCACCGCGAAAAGTGTAGACACTGCTAGCGCCACAAACATCCATAAGAAAACACCGGCCATGAATTTTTTGGCCACTACGCCTGAACCTGTAGCAGGCTGACTATCAATAACTGTGTAGTTAGAGAAATTCTGATTGTAATTATCCATATTTAGTCCTTGAGATTTGCATGTAAAGTTAATGATATAATCGTGAATAAAAAGAGGAAGGAAAACAGTTTTAACTTTTCGCAAAGATTGCCACAACACTGCTTTATATAGCTATCGGAATTGTATATTTGCCCTCCAAAACAACACCACATGAAGAACATCCACACACCCGAAGTACTCAGCGAGCTTACAGCACGGATACGGACGCTTACCCCTGCATCTCAACGCCAATGGGGCAAAATGGATGTAAGCCAGATGATGGCGCATTGCAGCATTGCCATTGAAGCCAACCTGGGTGAAAGAGTAGTGAAACAAAACCTGATAGGCAAGCTATTCGGCAAACTGGCAAAGAAGAGCATTACAGACAATAAGCCTTTCAAGCAGGGACTGCCTACAGATAAAAGCTATGTGGTAGCTGAGCAAAAAGAATTTGAAGCAGAAAAACAAAGGTTGGTATCATTATTGAGCCGCCTGTCTGCCACAAACCCGGAACACCTTGCCCAAAACCCGCATCCTTTCTTTGGCAAAATGACCGGCAGCGAGTGGAACGCCCTCAACTACAAACATATGGACCACCACCTGCGGCAGTTTGGCGCATAAACGCTACTTCTAATAAGTAACATCTACACTAAACTTAACATGCTCTCGTTTTTTGGTAAGCACATGCCAGTTGCCATCATAGTCTATATGCGAGGGATATAACTTGCCGCCTACCTCGTGCGTGCGCACCTTCATACGCACATCAAAGTCATAGACCCAGGTACTGTAAGACAGGGAATAATCGCGTGCAACAATACTGTAGTCGCTTTTGCGAAACCATGTAGTGAGCTCATTATACAGCGCCTGCCGCTCATGGCCCGGCTTTGGGGTAATGCGGAACACAAAGCAGCTTACCCCATCGTATATCTCCGATGTCACTTTAAAATTATATTTCTCCGCCTCGCCTTCATCAAATACTGATGCCCTGTCGCCCATAAAGGGTACGCCGCTCACCCGCGAGCCGGGATTGAATATGAGCTGTTGCAGCTCATACTTACTCTTGCCCATAGTGCCACTTGCGTGCGCATCCATGGCTCCTGCCACCACATCGCTTTCGTTGCACACAGGGTCTTTGGCAAAAAACAGGTAAGCAAACAATTCGGCAGTGTAATAGTTGTAATTGCCATGTCGGTCAAAGAAATCGCCGGTCACCGTTTGTGCCGATGCCTGTGTGCTGCGGCAGCGGTCTTTATAGGTTTGGTGCGTTTTGTTGTGCAGCGAAGCTGCTACCCTGCCCCTTTTATCGAATACCTGTATATCATTCACGGCATCGTAAGGCAGGAACCGCATATTCTTGAATGCCTTGTAAAAGGTAGTATCATTCCTCACCCTGCGGATGAAGGCATCAATATCAAACCCTGTATGCACCGTAACGGAATCGAGCTGTATAGGCAATTTAAAAGCACTGGCCGTATCATATAGCTGCGCGCAGCACATCGCAGAGAACAGGCAACCACAGATCAATAAAAAGCAAAGCTTTTTCATAGTGCCATTTATATTTTGAGCAGCAGTTCCTGGTGCTGTCTCAGCAACGCCTCGGCCACTATCATATCCTCGGGTGTGGTCACCTTTATGTTTTCGCGCTCACCCTCTACCAGGTGCACCTTCTGGCCCGATGCCTCTACCACCGTAGCCTCATCGGTAAAATAATGCTGGAACTCCTGCCTGAATGCGGGCAGCAGTATGTTGGTACTGAATGTTTGCGGTGTCTGTATCACGCGCAGGTGTTCGCGTACTACGGGCTTGGAGTTCTCGCCGTCCAGCAGCCTCATGCTTTCGGTCACAGGCACGGCCGGTATAGCGCTGCCATGTATGATGGTATGTGCCAGGCAATGCTGTATAAGCTTGCCCGATATTACGGGCCTTGCGCCATCATGCACAAATACTATACCTTCTTCATCTATGAGTTTTAGGCCGTTTTGCACACTGTGGTAGCGGGTATCGCCTCCTGCCACTATAGATACATTGATACCGCCAAGGTAAGAGCGCAGCACAGTATGCGCGCTGCCCACCTGGTCGGCAGGCAATACGAGTATGAGGTGTATGCCCGGCACTGCCTCGGCAAAAGCCCGCACAGGATAGCACAGCATAGGCATGCCATGTAGCGGCAGAAACTGCTTTGGCACTGCAGCACCCATGCGCGACCCCTTCCCCCCCGCTACTATTACAGCATACTTTTTAACGCCATTCATATTACTAATTACATTTAATAAGGTATACTGATACAAAAAAAAGGTATTATCCTCTCTCTGCAAAAGAAGTTTTTACACACGTACTAATAAGTAATTGACATTAACGGGGTATTAACCTTTAGACGGGAATGGCTTTATGAGTACTGCGTTGCCTACCCTTCCGGGTTGTGATTGATCTAAACCTCCCGGATACCACCAAATTTCTTTTTGAAGAGATGCTCTCGCAACTTTTTATAAACCGGCACTGCTATGATCATTCCCACTAAAATAGGGGCACTTTTGGGTACAGCTTGCTCGCCTTCATGCCGGTATTGGTAAGCGAAAACTGCCGCAGCCACAACAAACACTACCGGAATGAAAAACTGGCACACGTACGTCACTGTTTCAAATATTTCCACAGGCGTCAGCTTTAATTGCCGTCTTTTGATGTACGCCCTTGTGTACATAATTCCGAACAACAGGTTAATGACAGATAAGCCAGACAAGAACAAAATGAAAATTGCTGCCGTATCCTGCTTTTCTATCACATAGCCGGACTCAGGCAATATGCTACTATTGATAACAAATTTCAACGGATATACATAAGCAAGTGTGACAAAAAGTAGTACACCATTCAGCCAGATGGTCACCTCATCGTGCATACCATACCTTCTGAAAAAAGTATACTGCGCCCGCCATATACCAAAAATAGCGGCAAAACAAAATGCGAACGGAATGAAGCCAACCAGCGAACGAAGCATCTCGCCTGAGTTCTTAGGCACTTCAAGCGAAATGATAAGCAGGCTTATGGCAAAGCCGAATACAGCATCGCTAAAAGCTTCAATCCTGGCTACCTCATGGCTACGCCATACGATCCTGTCTTTCTTTTCTTTTATAATATTGCTTAAGTAATTACGGATCATCTTTATATTTTACGCTAGTTAAATTAATGTATCCTTTATTGGTTGTAGAACTATCGCCTACTCTTCCGGATTATGTGCGATCTCTGCCATCGGCACATGCCCAAATTTTTGCTTAAATGTCTTCTTTCTCCTGCCCGTCATTATACCAATGGGGATGCCGATGAATGAAAACAAGATAAGGCCGGCAAAAGTGCTTTCCGGGGCTATCCTGTTCAAAAAGATGCCCACCAACATCATCACAAGGGCATACACGGCCAGGAGCAGGTTGATGTATATCTGCGTGCGGGTTTCAAAGGCCTCCACATCAGTAAGGTGCAGTTCTTCACGCTTGGCATGGGCATTCATATACATCAATACAAACAGGAAGTAAATGGCAGCAAATCCGCCGGTATAGAAACAGAGCAATTGCAAAGTATCGCCAACATTTACGGTGAAAGCTTCCCTCATCATCAGTGCAGATATCATAAACTTAAGCGGGTACACATAAAACAGCACAACCAGCACCAGGGTGCAGTTGAGAAAGATAGTGGTCAGATCGTGCATGCCATACCGCCTGAAAAAGCAGTATTGCCGGTACCAGATCATGGCGATAAAGCCGAAGCAAAAAGTAAACGGGATAAAGCCACGAAGGCTCTCCAGCAGCTCAGTTGAGTTTTTAGGCACCTCCAGCGATATAATGAGCAGGCTCACTGCGAACGCAAATACCGCATCACTGAATGCCTCTATGCGTGTCACCTCGTGGCTCCGCCATTTGATCACCTCCTTTTTGGATTGCTTAAAATTGCTGAAGTACTTACTGGCCATGCAATATCATTTGGGTACAAATTAATCATTGTTTTTAAATCTCCGCCAGCCTAATGACAACAAATTATATTCATTCAAAAATGAGGTAAATACGGTTATTTTGCAGCATGTCTCTGTTTATCGCATCACTCAATTCGGGCAGCAATGGCAATTGCTACTACGTAGGCAATAGCCATGAGGCCGTGCTGGTAGATGCGGGCCTATCCTGCCGCGAAACAGAGAAGCGTATGCGCCGGCTGGAACTACCTATGGAACGGGTAAAAGCCATCTTCATAACCCACGAGCACGGCGACCATATACGCGGGCTGGAGGGCATCACCACCCGTTACAAAATACCCATTTACATCACCACAGCTACCCTTATCTCCGGCAGGCTGAGGATACCGGCCGAACTGGTGCGACCCTTCAAAGCGCATGAGCCGGTGCATATAGGCGGGCTGGCAGTAAGCGCCTTCCCCAAGGAACACGATGCTGCCGACGCACATAGCTTCCTGGTATCCGGCAATGGTATCAACATAGGTGTGTATACCGATATTGGCATACCCTGCGAGCGGTTGGCACATAGCTTCAGGCAATGCCATGCAGCCTTCCTCGAGGCCAACTATGATGAGTACATGCTGGAAACAGGAGGCTACCCCATACACCTCAAAAACCGCATTCGCGGCGGAAAGGGCCACCTCAGCAACAGGCAGGCGATGGAACTATTGGCCACACACCGCCCCGCACATATGACCCACTTGCTGCTGGCACACCTATCCCAAAACAACAACAGCCCCGAACTGGTAAACGGCCTGTTCAGCGAATATGCCGATGACCTCCACATCATCATCGCCTCCCGCGAGCGGGAAAGCGCGGTCTACGAGATCAATGGCACGGCACATGTGCAGCCGTATTATGCACCCGCACCGAGGATGGTACAGGCGGCGCTGTTTTAGAACAATTTTTTTGAAATCCTGCGAGTAAAGGAATTGCTATCAACTACATTTTTACAAATTTCGACACTTTAGAATTGCCATTTTCCTGGCTTAAACGGATGTAGTAAACCCCGGGCGATAATGTATTAATATTCAACCGGGTTATGCTAACGGTCAAAGGCTGTTGTTTTATAATTTGTCCGAAAGTGTTGGTAATCATCATCCCACTATAAACATTATTGTCTGCCACAATAGTTAGTTCATCCGAAACAGGGTTAGGGTAAACTTCAAAGTTCTCTCCCACCTGTACATTAGAATTCGACAACGAAGTAGTTGTACAACCAACAACATTTTCTGCTGTATTAGTAAGAACAACAGCATTATAATCGAAGTAAACGCCTGACCTGTTATCAATTGTTGCACCTAATGGCAGTGAGGGCAACGAATTAATAGTATACGCTACGGCAGCATCGCATAAGCCATGATGCGAACTGTCTAAAAGATTTATGCCCGGGAAATCAAATTTCACAACGTTATATCCCCCGTCATTGAACATAGAGATATTCATTGCTTTAGCAGCAAAAGTTACCTTTAGCGAATGTGGATCAAGATTGGAAGACAATGTATCCAGCACGTATATATTGAATGCAGTATCATTGCCTGTATTCTCGAAGTGAATTGTATATTTTAAATTAGTTGAACTGGCTGTAAGAGCCAAACAACCGGCAGGTGCATTCTCAATATAATTAGGATCACAGCCCGATTTCACAGTATCATTGCGGATGACAACATTGTTGGATGTATCAGCATCATCTGCTATTGGTGAAGCCGAGAAATTTCCCTGAACTATTGCAGCGACAGGTAAAGGCGCTGAAACATCCCTGAGTACATAATAAATATCGATTGGAGAAGACGACATCGGAGAAACCCCGGTTAATAACCAGGTAGCCGTATCTCCTATTATTGTTGGCATCGGCCTCGATTCTGTAGTCAGGTGCCAACGGGGGTCGTAAGACAATTTCACGGTGGAGTTGGTGGGTATCCCAATGTTATTTTGAACATAAATATGTCCCCATTGGTCATTTACACCGGTAACAGGCACTACTGTATTTACAGCCACATCAAAATGTAATGATGAAGCCTTTACCGCCATATATTTTACAGGGTAGTAATTGACATAAGAAGTGATCGTGTCATATACAATGCCTGAAACCGGGCAGGTAACCCAGGATATATCATGTAGGAATTTAAAAGCATATACAGTGCCGGGGACACCCCTTGCATGATAGTAAAATCCACTTATTGCAGAGAGCGTGTCTATAGCTCTACCATTTGAATCAACTTCCACAGAAACGGGTATGGACAGATAGAAGTCAGAAGAATCAAAACTACAGTTGTTATTTATATCGACATAAAATTTCAAAGGAAGTGTGCTACAGTACAGGTATTCGTATGAAAAAGATGCAGAGTCAACTGCAGCAGTGCCATCATAGACAATCTGCTTAACAGAATATGTTCCGGGATATGCATAGTGGTGTACAATAGTTACATGGGGCATACCGGGAGTAACTAAACCATTGGTATCACTACTGCCGTCTCCATACCATGTTTTAGTATAAAAATGGGAGGAAGGCATGCTGCAAGTGCTCACATAAAACCTGGCACCCATACAGACAGTATCGGGAGGATTGGATATCGTGTGCAACCCTACGCCTGTAGTGTGCGGCACAAATGTATTAGCGGAATAGGAAGTAATTCCACTTCCCGAACAAGTTAAAGCGCATCTGTAATAAGTTGGCGTATAACCCCGATAAAAGGGATAGGAGGAAATATTCCCCCCGGCAACATTGTTCCATGTAATTCCATTTGCAGAAGATTGCCATTGAAAAACAATACCGCATCCCACAGAATTACCTGTTAATTTCATCGTATCCGGATCTCCGCAAGTAGATGCACCTGTAATAAATGTATAGCCTGCAGTTGGTGTGCCGGTGCAAGATGGATTTACATTTACAGTTGTAACCAACGTTCCACAACCTATAGAGGTGCAGGAGATCGCAGCTGTGCCTGCGGAAATTCCGGTGGCCGTTCCTGTTATAGAGTCTATCGTTGCCACAGAAATATCGGATGATGTCCATCTGCCACCCGAAGCTCCAAATGAAGTTGAATCACCTATGCAAACGCTTCTCCCAGGCACAGAATAATAACCGCTAAACCCGCTGCCGGTGCTTGATATATGTGTGATCTTATAAACTTCACTGCCTCCTGTAGTGACACACATACACGCCACAACACGATATAAATTCAAAGTTGATCTGTTTGTTGAAGAAAGCAACGAATACAAAGAAGTTGAAGAAGAATTGTTAAATGAATTTCACATCAATGAATCATTCGACAATGAGGGAAATATATTCTTGAAGTTTGATGACATATATAGAGGGCTTGATGCGGTCATTCACAAAAAATTCAAAGACAAGATTGAAAGAGAAAAAGGGATTGCTGCCATTCTCAAGCTCAAATCGCTAAGTGTTCCAGAACGAGTTGAGAATTTCTTCAAACATGCAGGTTATCAAATTTTTTGTTCCGAGCAAACGCACCATCGTTTATTAATTACTCCAAACGACGTTCCGTTCAATTTGTTAAATGCCTATTTGGAAAAACTGAATTACCACATCAAGGAATATAAAGGAGAGTTCAAGGTAATCAACAACGGAGAGGACATAACAAAGAACAAAAAGCTTAATAAAAAACACAAAATATTTTTTGGCGACCATTCAACAGGACACATTTTCCCACAACCTCAAAATAATGTTTTTACAGTTTTTCAGAGGGAGGATTGGGAGTTGTCCATTTTTGGAGATTCGCTTATCAGAATTTACGGGCAAGGTAGAAAAATTTCGGGTGTCGATTTTCGCCAATTAAACCAGCTAATCTAAAAATATAATGATTGCAATATGTTTCAATTATAAATTTCTCCGCCTCTAAGACGGGAGTTTTAATTAATGTTAATTCTGTACTCATTTCATTATGTAGATTCCCATTGTTTTGATATACAGAAATACTACTTGTAAAAACGATACTTTTAAATTTAGCTAATAAGCTTGTTATTTTTTGCAATACTGAATGGTAGTGATACTTTTTGCAAACACTTGGCGGCAAAGCGTATACAACATAATCATAACTGCAATTTAAAAACTGCAAATAATCTTCATCTTCGTTAGAATTGAATTTAATCGCGATTAGACCTGATTTTTCTAATTCATGTTGTTTAACAGTTTGAGTAGTTGAAATAGTAACAATAAAACCTTCCTTTAATAGCCTTATTGCTAACGGCAATCCAATAAATCCACTCCCAATGATCAGAATTGTTTTCATAGTGTTATTCACAATTTTTTTATTAACGACAGGTCAGTCAATTTATATTTTCTTCTTACATAAACTAACAACATAGTCTTTTAAAACGCTTATCGGAGTTAGTTAGCACTGTTTGTTTTGGAAAGGTAAAAATGAGAAAAAACACAAGGATTAAGGAGATACCGGAAATGTGCGCGAAGATTCATCACAATCAAAACAAGTAAAACTTAATTTCATCAACTCAAAAATCTTTTACTGATCTAAATTCAAGATATTTTGGGATTTACTAAAGAAAATGCCACAATCTATTAATAAAAATTAAAACTCCACAATAAGCCCAACAGTTGGTATCACCACGGCGCTATTGTTATTGATGATGTAGGGTACACCGTTACTGCCATCAGCACGCAGCGGCTTGCTATCGGTTGTCAGAAAAGATTTATTATCTGGCGTGCGCTTAAAAGTGAAGGTGGGTGTTGCTGGTTCTAGTGCAGCATAGGCATTGGTCATATCATAATAGATATCAAGGCTCCATTTTTTGTAGTTCCATTTTTTATCTATCCTGATGTCCATTGAGTTGAATGGCGCAAGGCGCAGTGTGTTGAATTTGGTATAGTCTGTCACCCCGGTGCCAAGTACTGTGTACTCTGCTTGAGAAGCTGCTAAGTTGAAAGGCGAGTAAGGTGCGCCGCCCTGGTACCTGAATTTTATGCCCAGTTCTATATTGCGCTTGAATTTATATCCGCCTATGAACGATATCAGGTTGCCATTGTCCCACGAGGCAGGGTAGTATTGGCTGTTCAGGTTTGTGAACTCGCTTTTGTATAGCGTATATGCCAGTATCACAAAGAAGTTCTTGGTCAGCTTTTGTTGCAGTTGCACTTCCAGCCCATAGCTCTTGCCATGCCCGGTGCCGTTAACCGGCTCATCGCCCAGCACATTAAAGTCTCCGCCCTTATTCGCCAGCGATACACCATCCAGCAGCGATACCGGGTAGTTGCTGTATAGTTTGTAAAAACCTTCCAGTGTAACCCTCGCCCCCTGCCACTTTGGTAAGTATTCAAGCCCTGCCACATAGTGGTCGCATTGTATGTATGGCACGGCCTTGTTCACACACTTGCCCGTGCTGTCGGTATAGCCAAGCACGGTGTAGGTGGGTATTTTATAATAGCGTCCCACCGATGCATTGAATCTAAGTCCTTCCATTATCTTATAAGAAGCGGCAAATCTTGGCGATAACTGCTTGCCCACATTGTTACCATCTGTAGTAAATGTATTGCCGTCGGTGCGTACTCCCAGCGATAGGGTCAGTTTCTCGTCCCACAACTTCACAGACGCCTGCCCGAAGGCACCATACTTCACAAAGCCCAGATTGTTCTTGCTCTTCACTATTTTCGCTGGTACGGTCACAACACCAGTCGAGTCCACAACCGGATTGGTGAGCTGATCGTAAAAATCGTTAGTGTATTCATCATATTGTGCCATGGCCCCATAGCTGTAGCTCCATTTGCCGATATATTTATTTACCTGGAAGCGCAATATGTTCTCCGCCTCAGCTGAGTGTATTTTCATCAGCTCTGTGGCAGGGCTTGGGTTTTGATTGTCGGTATATTTGTCCAGTTGGTTTATCAGCATACTGCGGCTGAAGGTAAGCGCCCACGAGCCCTTGTCTATCAGCTTCTTCAGCCCATAGCCATTGGTGTAGCTCCATTGTTTTATGAGGGGGTTAGAGTGCAGTATGTATTCATTCTCGGCTGTCAGGTTGTTTGGGGTAAGAAAGGAAAAGCGGTCAATGGCGCCCACGCCTATAGTATAAAAAGTAAGTTTCTTATTGATCTTATAATTCAGGCGGTATTGGAAATCCCAGTACGATGGTTGAATAGGTAGCTGCAATGCCTGGAACAACAACTGTAGGTAAGACCTCCGTGCCGACACCTCGAAAGATAACTTGTCATTAATAGGCCCATCGGCAGATAGCGCTGCTTCTGTGGCGCTGGTGCGGAAGTTATACTGTATCTTATCAGGGTTGGCTTCGCGCGATTTCAGTTGCAGTATACCCGATAGCGGATTGTCATATTGCGCCGGAAAAGCGCTCGTATACAGGTTCACATCACCTATGAACGAGATGTTGAGTATGCCTGTCGGCCCGCCCGCAGAGCCTTGCGTGGCAAAGTGGTTGATAACGGGTACTTCTATCCCGTCAAGGTAATACACATTTTCATTTGGTGCGCCGCCGCGTATGATGAGGTCGTTGCGGTAGCCTCCCACCGAACCCGATGTGCCGCCCACACCTGGAAAAGCCTGTATCACCCGCGATATATCGAAGTTGCCACCAGGGTTACTTTTTATCTCCTGTGCCGAAAGGTTGAGTAGTGATAAAGGTGTTTCCGGGCTATGCGCATAAGGGTTCTTTTTTACCACAACTTCAGATAGCATAGTAGATGCAGCGCCTTCCAGTTCCACATCCAGCAATTGCTCATTGCCCGACGATACGACTACGTTGTAAAGCACTTTGGTTTCGTAACCCAGCGCCTGCACCTTTACATTGTATGAACGGGCAGGTATCTCCCTTATCGCAAATTTGCCATCCGTATCAGCCACTGCGCCCAGGCCGGTGCCATCTATGCTTATGGTAGCTGCTATCACCGGCTGCCCTGTCTTCTTATCTTTTACCGTACCGCTTACTATACCGGTTTGTGCATAAGAAATAGATACCTGTATACATAAAATGCAAAAGCAAAAAAAACTCTTCATATTCAAAACCTTCTTTCTATTTAGTGTAGTTTATCTTTACGATTATATCATTTTCCCGGTTAATGATGTCCCAGGGAGCATTGTAGCCCAGGTAGTTGTAGCTGCCCACTTCTTCATATCCTTTTTTATGCAGCAGTTGCTTCAGTTCTTCTTCCTTCCTCTTTATTTTGCTTTCGCCCGCAAAACCGCCAAACGGCAACGCCGCATAATACCCCTCATCAGAGTAGTGCAGTTTTATGCTTGTGTCATTGGGGTCGGGTAAGTCGGCCATTTTATAGCCTGATGGCAGCACGAAACTCATTTTGTTGGTCTCGGTGTCCCGCTCCATGTACACGGGTGCGGTCATGGCAATTTTCTTTTCCGTTTTGTTTCCGCCAAAGATGTAGACTGCCAGTGTCCTGAAATTCTGGTTGGCACCCCGCTCTTCGCCCTGCCGCGGTTTCGATACTGTTGCCATTATCGCCTTAGGATAAAAGCGTATCTCAAAACCATCTTCTATTTTTACTAAATCGTAGGGCTGCCGTTCTACCTTCCTGTTTGCTGCGTAAGACATGTAAAAAAATAATGTAAAAAAAAGTATAACTACAATTGTAATGATTGACATGATTTTCATGAATAGATAATTAATTGGAGGATTTTAGCTATTTCCATCGCCATTTTACTTGGGGTTGCCGGCTAAAATATAATTGCTCATTTTTTGTTCATTTAATTACTATTAAAAATAAACAAAAGTAAATCATTAAACCTTTCCAAAAACAAAATAAATGACTTTTTAGACATAAAGATTAATGATATAAAGATAGATAAATCAAATGATGCAGATGAAAATCAAGCCTATACTGAATTCTAGCTGGCAATAAGGGTAGAAATTTGGAGGAAATAATTTTGTTTAACATTTTTATGTTTTTTCTAAACAAAATATAAATACCTTTGTGTCCGAAAGCACAATATGAACAAAACAGCTGTATATCGAAAAGAGCATTTTAACTCCGCTCACAGACTGCACAATCCATTATTGAGCGAGGCTGAAAATCTCGCTTTGTACGGTAAGTGCAACAACCCCAACTATCATGGGCATAATTACGAATTGATAGTCAAGGTAACTGGTATGGTCGACGAAACAAGTGGTTATGTTATAGATACTAAAATGTTAAGCAATCTGATACGAGAATACGTAACAAAAATATTTGACCACAAGAATCTAAATCTGGACACAGAAGCATTTAAAATGCTAAACCCAACTGCAGAAAATATTGCCCGTGTTATTTATGACATTTTACGAGAAAAAATAAATCAGCAATTTGAACTTAAAATTTTTCTTTATGAAACAGAACGAAACTATGTTGAATACCCCGCATAACTTTAAAAGTATTTACGTCGATGAAACAGATATCGAACTTGCCGGAGATGACCATTTGTTCACTGGAATTGAAACACCAATTCGCCCCGATGCTTTTGAATTGTCAGATTCAGAGAAAATACATAATATAGAACATCATTTCAGGGAAATAATGCATACGCTTGGATTAGACCTCTCAGATGACAGCTTAAGCGGTACTCCGCTCAGAGTTGCAAAAATGTATGTTAAGGAAATTTTTTCTGGCCTGAATCCTTCAAACAAGCCTAAAATAGCATTGTTTGAAAACAAGTATAACTACAACCAAATGCTTGTTGAGAAAGACATAACGCTATTCAGCAATTGCGAACACCACTTTGTGCCTATTTATGGGAAGGCTTACATAGGCTATATATCAAATGGTAATATTATCGGCCTCTCAAAATTAAACCGTATCGTTCAATATTACTCAAAAAGGCCACAGGTTCAGGAAAGGTTAACGATTCAGATCGGGCGGGAATTACAAGATATATTAGGGACTAAAGATGTAGCTGTTTTGGTAGACGCCAAACATATGTGTGTCTACACCAGGGGAATAAATGACACAAATTCGTCTACGGTTACTTCTTTTTATGATGGTAAATTTTTAGAAGAGCATACAAAAAATGAATTTCATAAATATATAAGCCTATAAAATGAGCTCCATATAACACAATGATGAAAAAAAATCTTCCGCCGCATGGGTTGATGTAATACTAACTAATCTTATTATAGAAAATGAAAATACAATTGAACAGAAAATTATTTTTAAACCAATTAAAAGAAAATTTATGAACAAGAAACTAAAGATAGCTGATTTATTTATAATCCTGTCAGCAATTTTATCGCTTATTTTTTCCGAAACGCTTTGGTTCAAAGGAGAACATGAATCAGGTATTTTCATCGGGCTTTGGGTTCCATCCATTTTGGGCTTCGGCATTTATCTTAAACTTCTAAACAAAACTAAATATGATTAACATTATACCCTATTTTGCAGCATTTATCACACTATTATTTGGTACTGGTTTTGTTCTTGCTATTCGGGAATTAAACAAGGAAAAGTCCTGATAGGCATCTTTCTTTCATAAACGACTACAGAGTAATTAAACTAAATTCAATATGGAGACTTACCAAATAGATCAGCTGGAACAAATGACAGGGATTAAGGCTCATACAATTAGAATTTGGGAGAAAAGGTATGGAATTATATGCCCAGACCGCACAAGCACTAACAGACGTAGTTATAGCGAAGGCCAAGTAAGGAAACTACTAAATGTAGCCACACTTCTGGCCCGGGGGCAAAAGATATCTAAAATTGCAAACCTCACAGAAGATGAGTTGAACAGCTTTAACTAGCCATGCGCCTTCTTTGTTGCTTTCAATTTTTCCAGGTGTTTCTGGGGATCAAAGCCGGTTGCAAGGCCACTATTGATACCTTCTGCGATAGCATTGCTCAGTAACGAAAAGCGATCTTCTTCTTCTTCGAGCAATCTGAGTCCTGCCCGTATTACTTCGCTTGTATTTTGATATCTCCCAATAGTCACTTTTTCTTCAATAAAGGTCTCAAAGTGATCTCCCAATGATACAGATGTATTTCGTCCCATGACATAGACATTTATTCAAAGTTACCAATATTTGGTAACAACGCGTCATTTTGCACCGAAATTCCTATTCAATACCGATCTTTAAATTTGTAATCTTAGATGGATGACGCTATAGCACTTCTATCGATCACTTTATTGGTGAATTACATTAGTATTCGGTTCCTTTCAAGCTATATAGTGCCGCAAACGTAAAACGTGCTAACCATGTGTAAACCCCAAAACAAAAATGGCTTGAATCTGTTGCCAGTCAAGCCATTCATGCTATTTCAAGTAGTCCGACTAGGATTCGAACCTAGACTAACAGAGTCAGAGTCTGTGGTGCTACCGTTACACCATCGAACTATAATTTCGGAGTGCAATGTTAGGGGTATTTTCTAAAAATTCAAAGAAAACAGTTCATAAAATGAGCTTAATATTCAGATTAACGAGCGTTCCTCTGAACGTGTCGCGGTTCGACGAGGCTCACCGTGACACTACTTGTCAAAAAAGTCAGATAAATATCCGCTCCAATGCCCAGGCTTTGAGGCGCATTTCGTCCCATTCTTTTGCCGGGTCGCTGTCGTAGGTAATGGCCCCGCCGGTTTGGTAAGAGAGGTAGCCGGTATCTGCATTGTAAAACATGCTGCGGATGACCACATTCAGGTCCATATCCCCATCCGGCGTTATATACCCTACCGTACCCGAGAACAGCTCCCTGCGGCTGCGCTCATACTGCTCTATCAGCTGCATTACTTTGTGCTTAGGCGCACCCGTCATACTGCCCATAGGGAAACTATGTCGCAGTGCCGCTGTAAAGGGCACTGCGGGCCGCATAGTGCCACTTACCGTAGATATCATCTGGTGTACCTGCGGAAAGGTGTATATGCCATACAGCTCATCCACAGTCACACTACCGGGGCTGCATACATGGGCGAGGTCGTTGCGCATCAGGTCCACGATCATCACATTCTCGGCACGCTCCTTGATGTCGGCACGCAGGGCTTCTTTTATGGCTTCGTCTTTTGCCGGGTCTGCATCGCGGCGGGCTGTGCCTTTTATGGGTTGCGTGAGTAGCTTGCTGCCGTGCTTGGCCAGGTAGCGCTCCGGGCTGGCGCACATCATATACTGGTTTTGCAGGCGGTAGTACGCAGCAAAGGGTGCGGGTGACAATCTATTGAGCAATTTGAATACATCCAACGGCACCACATCTGCGTGTTCGGAAAAGCCTTCAGTGCAAAAGTTGATCTCGTAACAGTCGCCATCTGCTATATGTGTGCGCAGTTTTTGCAGCGTGGCTATGTAGCTGGCTTTATCCACCACATTACAGAATTGCAGCTTAGGCAATACAGGAGGTGCAGCAGGCACACATGCCATTATAGCCGCGTAAACAGCCGCAGGATCGTTGTAAGTAGCAATGGTCAATTCGTTGCTGCCTGCTGCAATGTAGCATACGGTTTGCGGTACAAAAAAATGCAGTTCAGGGAAACTTATCTTAACGGTATGTTGCGAAGATAATTTAGGCTCCAACGCATTTTTATAGTCGTAGCCTATATGCCCGAAAAGCCAGTCGCGCTGTCTATCGTGCAGTTGCTGCAAGCGCTGCAACGCATCTGTATCACCATCATCAATACTGATCACCTCCCGGCAGCCAGTAGCCAGCAGGCACTCATACCTGCTGTATGGCGATGGATATTCATTACTATCCAAAAAAAGAAGAATGCTGAATTGGGAAGCCCAATCCAGCATTCTTTGTTTTATCTCTGCTACAGCCCCTGCTATGGGGTATGCAGCCGTATGTCGTTGCGGTATATTGCTATGCGCTGTGTGCATTAACAGTACCTGCTTTAAAAATCATCATCATCATCGAAGCCACCGCTGCCTTCGCTGAAGAAGCCCAGGTCTTTGAATTCCTCATCCACATCAAAGTCATCATCCTTCGACTTTTTCTTTGCAGATTTGGTCTTCGACTTAGGCAGGTCAAATTCCTCGAACTCTTTGTCGAGATCGAATTCGTCATCTTCTTCCTTGCCATAGCTATCTTCCTCTTCTTCCAGGTCATCATCATCGTCATCATCACCGCCTTTACTCTTCTTACCGGCAGACTTTTTAGATGCGGCCTTCTTCTTCGGCGTTTCATCTATATCATCGTCGTCGTCATCATCGTCATCGTCTGCTGCTTTCTTCTTGGTTGCCGGTTTTGCAGCTTTCTTAGCAGCAGTCTTCTTGGGGGCTGTAGCTTCCTCATCCAGATCATCATCATCTTCAGACGATGCTTTCTTCGATTTCGCAGCAGCCTTTTTAGGTGCCGGGGTTTCGCCTGTTGTAGCGCTTTTCTTGGTTGCGGCTTTTTTGTCTGTCGTTGATTTCATACCTCTTGAACTTAGTGCCGTAAAATTTTAATAGTTTGGTGAAATTGCCAAATTTTTTCTAACTAAAAAATATTTTTTTGTTTCTCAGGAAATGTGTAGCAGTTGGTCGCGCCCAGTTCCATTGGATATGTATGCAATTTTCGTGCCGAGGTATTGCTCTACAAATTTGCAATAATCCCTGAACACCTGCGGCGTTTCTTCGTAGGTAGTACAGGTGCTTATGGGCTTATCCCAGCCGGCAAAAGTTTCGTACACAGGCACTATCTCCACATCGCAAAGATCGTAGGGCAGCTCCTTTGTTTCTTTACCATCAGCTATGTATGCCACAGCAGCTTTTACAGGATTGAAGCTATCCAGCACATCTGTCTTGGTGATGATGAGCTTTGTAACACCACTCAGCATTACTGCATAGCGCAGCGCCACCAGGTCTATCCAGCCACAGCGACGGGAGCGGCCTGTTACAGCGCCAAATTCATTACCAACTCTCCTCAGCTCTTCGCCTGTTTCATCATCCAGTTCGGTAGGGAATGGCCCGCTGCCCACACGTGTGCAGTAGGCCTTGGTGATACCATACACCTCACCTACGCGAGATGGGGCTACACCCAATCCATTACACACGCCTGCGGCTATGGTATTGGATGAGGTAACGAATGGGTAGGTACCATAATCAATATCCAGCATACTGCCCTGTGCGCCTTCGGCCAGCACACGCTTGCCATCATTCAGGTGGCTATCCAGCCAGTATTCCGAGTTTACTATTTGCAGTGAGCGCAGGTATTCGCAAGCGGCAAAGAAAGGCTGCTCCCACTGTTCCCATTCTATTTTATGATCGTATTGGCGCAGCATCTGTATGTGCTTTTGCGCCAGCTTATCGTATTTCGCGCGGAAGTCCTTGCTCAGTATATCACCCACGCGCAGGCCATTGCGGCCGGTCTTGTCCATATAAGCCGGGCCTATGCCTTTGAGGGTAGAGCCTATCTTATCTGCACCCTTGGCAGCCTCCGATGCCGCATCCAGCGCGCGGTGCGTGGGCAGTATCAGGTGGGCGCGGTGGGCTACGAACAGGCGGCTCACCACATCAGGACGCAAAGGTATCAGTTGCTCGATCTCTTGTTGCAGCGACACGGGGTCAATCACCACGCCATTACCTATAAGATTAAGGCAGTGGCTGTGAAATACACCCGAAGGTATAGTGCGCAGCACTACCTTCTTGCCGTCTACATACAGGGTATGCCCGGCATTAGGCCCGCCCTGGAAACGGGCGATAATATCATACTGCATAGCAAGATGGTCTACTATCTTACCCTTGCCCTCATCACCCCACTGCAAACCCAACAAAACATCTATCATGAACTGTTTTTTAAAGAGCGCAAATTTATGCGCAAAAAAATATAAAAATTAAAAAAAATAAAGCCGCTTGCAACGCCAAAAGTAATTGAAATTTAAAACCCAAAAAACAATCCTTTCGTTAATGCGGGTGCTTATCTGTGTCAAACCCCTGTAGTGTAGACATTAGCTGCTGCATGGTGCGCTGGTAATTATTAGCAGATCCATCAAGGAATATGGTATTACCCTTACCATATTCGGCCATATGTTTAATGGTGTCTGTCCACATCGAGAATAATATATAAGAAGAATCCAGCTTGGCGCTTTCCATTTCTTTGGCGGCAGTAGCCATACCCTTGGCCACTTCTTCGCGGAAGAGGGCTACACCCTGGCCGCGCATTTGCGCCGCCTGCCTTTCCGCATCTGCCGATATTTTGATGGCATTGCCCTCGGCTTCGGCGGCTTTCGTTTTGGTGATGAGCAATGCCTGCCCCTCGTTTTCAGCAGCTGCTTTCAGGTTGCTGGATGCCACTACCTGCGCCATAGATTTAAGAATGGCCTCGTCAAAGGTGATGTCGTTCATCTGTATGTCCAGCAGGTGGTAGCCCCACCCTTCCAGTTGGGCATCAAGCTGATCTTTTACATGGTGTATGATCTCGGCCCGCAATTGCAGGATCTCCGATTGCTTCTTGGTGGCCACAAACGCCCGCACAGAGCCTTCTACCGAGCGCACAAGGGCTTGCATAAAGCTGCGCTCATCCATAAACTTAAAGGCCACATTCTCAATCGTTCCCTTGTCCTGGTTGAGTACCGAATACAGAAGCATGGCCGAGAAATACACATTAGCCTGGTCTTGCGTTATTGCCTGGAATTTCAATTCCATAGACCTGTTCTGGTAAGATATCTTTTTGTAGATCTGCTCTATGATGGGGATACGCATATTAAGCCCCGGCCCCATAATGCGCTTGAACTTGCCAAAGACTGTGATCACGGCCACATTGCCCTGCTGCACAGTTACGAAACTGAGGACAATGATAACCAATACAACACCTAAGATGATCAGTATTTCGGGGGCCATAACCTTGAGATTTTATTTAAGAAAGTACAATATTACAAACAAAATGAAAATTAAGCAGGTATTTTGAATGATCGCATCCGTACTTTTGTAACACAAAGCATTTTATGGCCAAGCTGGTACTGGATATGGAGGCTATGCAGGATAACTTCTTTGCAGATGCTGCAATGATAGGCATAGCCAGCGCCATGCCTGCCTACCATCTTTGCTGGGCGCTCAATGAGCGCCTGGAACTGGCTTTTGTACGCGACCCGGCACAGAACATCTCCCTGAAGAAAAAAAATAATAAGTTCAACTACCCCACTTACCGCTTCGACCTCCCCAACAGCAGCCACACTTACCTCCTCTATAAACTAAAGGATGGGGCCGAGTCACTGCTGCCCGAAACACGCCACCTCGATTACCTGATCTTCATACAAACCGGCGACCCCGAAGAAGATGCTTACCGCCTGGTTACTGAGCTAAAGACGATACACGACATACAGTTGGCCCAGGTACTGGACCCGGAAGACATGAAGAACCTGGCCAACCTGCTCGTATAGCACAAAATCATTCTCTTACCTTTTCCTGCACTGCGGGCAGTATTTTCACACGGGTGACACTGGAATACCCACATCTTTCGGCCTTTAACCTTTATTAACCAACTAAAAACCGATAAAGTGCCAACTTTTACTATTTTTGTCACCTGTCTAAATACATATCATGAACTATCGCAAAGTCAACAACCTCTTTGGTTGGATCACGGGCGCAATCGCGTTCTTTGTTTATTTAAAAACTATGGAGCCTACTGTTTCCTTCTGGGATTGCGGTGAGTTCCTTTCCTGCGCATACAAACTGGAAGTAGGCCACTCACCGGGTGCGCCATTCTTCATGCTGGTACAAAGGATATTCTCTTTGTTTGCAGGAGGCGGCACAGCTACCGGCCAGCCATCTGTAAGCACATTAGGCACCGTAGGGGCTGCTACCTGCATCAATGCACTTTCGGCATTGACCAGCGCACTATCTATCCTGTTCCTTTTCTGGACAACAACACACTTTGCTAAAAAACTGATCACTAAGAACGATGAAGAACCCGACCAATCACAACTGATCGGCATCATCGGCGCCGGCCTGGTAGGTGCGCTCGCTTATACCTTCTCCGATACGTTTTGGTTCTCTGCCGTGGAGGCGGAAGTTTATGGTACATCTTCTTTCTTTACCGCTATCACCTTCTGGGCAATACTGAAATGGGAGCATGTGGCCGACAAAAAACATGCCGACCGCTGGCTGGTGCTCATCGCCTACCTGGTGGGTGTCTCTGTCTGCGTCCATCTGCTCAACTTGCTTACCATACCTGCAATTGCTATGGTATACTACTTCAAACGCTACGAGGCTACTTATAAAGGCACCATCATCGCCTTCATCATGGGTTGCGTGGTATTGGCTTTTGTGCAGTTCGGCATCATACAATACATACCCCGCATAGCATCGTCTTTCGATATTATGTTCACTAACAGCTTCGGTTCATCGTTCGATACCGGCGCTATCACTTTCCTGGTGTTGCTTACTGCATTGCTGGTGTTCCTGCTGGTATTCGCCAAAAAGAAAAACTTCCAGGTACTGCACACCAGTATCCTTTGCGTAATGTTCATCATCATCGGCTACTCCAGCTATTTCTCGGCTATCGTGCGCTCCCGCGCAGATGTGCCTATTGATATGACCAACCCCGATAACCCCATCACTTTCCTCGATTATGTGGACCGTGAACAGTTCGGCAGCCAGCCACTTTTATTCGGCCCTTACTTCACCAGTAACTGGACCGGCATAGACACCTCCCGCAAGCTGTACGCGCAAATGAAGGGCGCAGATGGCAAAGATCATTACGACATCGTAGGCAAGAAAATGGACCCGGAATACAGCGGCGACCAATCGCATTTCTTCCCTCGTATCTATGACAATAATGAGGCCAACCACGTGAATTTCTACAAACAATTCCTGAACCTGGGGCCTAATGACGAACCGACCACTTCTGATAACCTGAAGTACTTCTTCGGGTACCAGATGAACTGGATGTGGTGGCGCTACTTTATGTGGAACTTCGCAGGCCGACAGAATGATATAGAAGGCCAGGGCGACCCGCAACGCGCCAACTGGATATCGGGCATACCATTTGTTGATGAGTTCCGTGGCCTTGGAAATTCTGATAATATGGGATCAGGTTACAGTGATAACGACGCACACAACAAGCTCTACTTCCTTCCGCTGATACTCGGTATCATGGGCCTTGTATTCCAGTTCAACAGGAATAAGAAAGATGGTATTGTGGTGCTTACCCTGTTCTTCTTTACAGGCGCAGCCATCGGCATCTACCTTAACATGCCGCCATTGCAGCCACGTGAGCGTGACTACGCATTTGCAGGTTGCACCTACACATTTGCTATATGGATAGGGCTGGGCGTACTCATGATGCACGACTGGTTCAAACGAGCGATACAGGGGCCTGCTGCTGCTATAGGAGCTACTACCCTTTGTATGCTGGCCGCACCTGTGCTGATGGCCAAGGTAGAATGGAATGACCACGACCGGTCTAAAAAGACACTGGCCCGTGCCGTGGCCTTTAACACACTTTCCTGCTGCGCGCCAAATGCTGTACTCTTCACCTTTGGCGATAACCAGACCTACCCGCTGTGGTACATACAAGAGGTCGAAGGCTTCCGTAAAGATGTGCGTATCATCAACACCAGCCTGCTGGGTATCGACTGGTACATAGATCAGCTCAACTACCGCATCAATGACGCGGACGCAGTGCCTATGATCTGGAAGAAGAAGGATTATGTGGGCGACCACCACAACTATATCTCTTACCTGAAAAACTCACAGGTGCCTGCTGATAAATACTTCAACCTGGCCGACATCTGTAACTTTATGGATAGCGATGACCCTGCCAACAAAGGACAGAGAGGCTCTGAAATGGTCAACTACATGCCAACTAAGAACTTCTTTGTACCATCGTTGAGCAAGGACGACCTCGTGAAGGCAGGTATGGTGCCGGCTGCAGATACTGCCCGTATCACTACCGATATGAAATTCGGCTACCCTAAAACGCTGGCTTACAAAAGCGACCTGGCTATACTCAATATCATAGCCGCAGTAGCCAACGACGGCTGGAAGCGCCCATTGTACTTTGATGCAGGCCTCCGCTCCGGTGATTACGGCGGCACAGGCGATTACCTGCACATGGAAGGCGTAGTATACCGCCTGATGCCTTACAAATACACCGATGTGACCAAGATCGCATCGCAGGTATTAGGAACCATCAACACAGATAAGAGCTACGACCTCTTCGTCAACAAATTCCTATGGGGCGGCGCTGAAAGGAACGATGTGTACTTTGACGAGCCAAACCGTCATGAGTTCGTTTCTTACCGCATGGATGGCTCTTTCATTGCCAACCAACTATCTGCCGAAGGCAAAAAAGATTCGGCCATCTCATTGCTGGACAGGCTCATGACCGGCATTACGGAGCATTCTTACTGCTACGACTACACCGGCTATTTTATAGCAGCAGCTTATTACCGCGCAGGCGCTGTAGCCAAGGGCGATGCACTCTCCGATAAGATAGTGCGCAACAGCATGGATGACCTGGGTTGGATAGCCACGCTGCCCGATGACAGCAGGGCTGCGCTGGTAGAAGATGCCAAGCAGCAGATACAGATCATGCAGTCGCTCGGCGCTACTGCCGCGCAATCCGGCGACACCGTAGAGACCAAGAAGATATACAATAGAATGAATACCCTTGACCCCAAGATCAAGGAAATGATACGCGCTTCTCAAAAGCAGGAAGGACCTGCCGGCGCGGCCGAAGAACAAGAATAGTTCGACTCCTGTTATTCTCTCAAAAAACGCCCCGTATTCCGGGGCGTTTTTTATTGCTTGCCGTATCTTCACACTCAAATTCACCAAACACAATGGCCGACAATCTCAAACGCATGTTGCAACTGGTAACGGAATTCTTCGACGTAAGGAACGACCCCGACCAACTGAATGTGAACGATGAAGTGATGGAGCAGCTACATCAACTACACCCGGCTACCATGTCGCAGGTGACCAATGCAGACGGGCCAATACTCTGGTTGCTGTTGATACCAACCACTGACAATATCATGAAACGCTTCCTGGCCGAAGAGCTATCCGAAAAGCAGCTTTTTGAAGAAACACAGCCCGGCATGGCCTACGATGCCATATACCTATGCTCGGCATCGGTATTGCCCGAATTCAGGCGGCAGGGCATCGCAAAAAGAACCTGCATAGAGGCGATCAACAGCATACGCAAAGACCATGCGATCAAAAGCCTGTTCTACTGGCCATTCAGCACAGACGGTAAGCTGCTGGCAGAGGCTATCGCAAAAGAAGTGGGTTTGCCGCTGTTCGGGCATCCCGCACATTAACATTTAATCACTTGGAGTATCCCCATTTCCTTACGACCTTTGCCTACACAAATGACCTTCTATAAATACCACGGCACCGGCAACGACTTCATCCTGATAGACGACAGGGCTAATGAAGTAGAACTGACCACAAAGCAGATAGCAGACCTATGCCTCCGCCGCTTTGGTATAGGCGCTGATGGCCTCATGCTGCTGCGCCATGCCGATGGTTACGATTTCAGGATGGTGTACTATAATTCTGATGGCCGGGAGAGCAGCATGTGTGGCAACGGCGGCAGGTGCCTGGTAGCATTCGCGCATTCGCTGGGCCTCGTTACCACCCACGCATCATTCATAGCTACCGATGGCCCGCATACTGCTACCATAGCAGCCAATGGCCTCATCAGCCTGCATATGAAAGACGTGGTCGAAGTACAGATCAATAAAGAATACACCTTCCTCGATACCGGCTCCCCGCACTACATACTATGGGTAGAAGACACACAGGCAGCAGATGTCTTTAACGAAGGCAGGCACATACGCTATGGCGATGCTTTTAAACCCGGTGGCACCAACGTAAATTTTGTGCAGCAAACAAAGGACGGCCTCCATGTGCGCACCTACGAGCGCGGCGTGGAAGATGAGACCCTCAGTTGCGGCACCGGCGTTACCGCCGCCGCAATAGCCGCTACCTGCACAGCCACAGGCCCCTTCAAAACAAACATAACCACACCCGGCGGCCAACTTGAAGTATCCTTTACCAAGGACACCCCCACCTCGGCAGTTGACGTAGTCCTCACCGGCACTGCGGTATTTGTATTTAAAGGGGAAATTTAGGGTGAAATAGCCTCATAGGGATACGCACTTCAGCAATAGTTTTTTACTTTGTTGTCCTATCAACAACAATTCCATTGCAGCACATGAACATCATCAGCAGCACTTTCCGCAAGCACATTGGCTTTCTGCGCAGCCACCCTGCCGCATTTGCAGTAGTGTTGTTTTGCTTTGGTGTGGTTCTTTACCATGAGTATAATATGCACAGGCTGTGCTCTATGGCTGCGGCTATGTATTCACTGTTTGGTTTGGCGCGTTTGTTACAGATGTGGTCACGACCATGTTCCCAAAAAAGGATAAAGAATTCCCCATCAAAAAACCGGCATGGCGGGAGTTGGCGACCATTATCATTTGCACATTGCTGGGTATGATATTCTTTATGGTCCGTTTTCATGGAGGCTGGGAAACGATGAACCCCTGGCTAAAGCTGGCCTTCTTCCCTTTGATCATTTTTGCCTTCCCTATTGTTATCGCTCTTATTTTCCTCTTCAGGTATAAATACAAACCCACAGAATTAGGGGGCAACGCACGCTACTGGTATCTCGCGATATTCATCCATACTATAGTAGGCAGCATTACATTATTAACCGCCCCCGACCGATCGCACTGGACCGAGGCATACAAAGAAATGGGCATAGCGGGGTTACTGTTCACCGGGCTCATATCCTCGGCTTTGCCCGAAGAGTTCCTGCGCATGCTGCTGCAAACCCGCCTGGGCAGGGCTTTTAAAGATATGGGGCTGGGGCTGGTGGTCACGTCCTTCATCTGGTGTGCGATGCACCTGCCTGTAGAAAGCCAGGGAGAAAAAACATTCGATTGGTCGCTGCACGCCACACGGTTATTCACCCTCATGCCTATCGGCTTTTTATGGGGCTACATCATCCACCGCACTCGCAGCCTGTTGCCATCAGTGCTGGTTCATGGCTTCAATCTTTGGGGTTTACAAAATGCGGTGTAGGAGGTTGTAAAATAAAATACGCTGCTCTGCGTTCTAATGTACCCTTATGAAGAGAACATTAGAATGGCTGCATAAATATCTGCCGTATATACCAGTTTTATATTTTCTGATTGTGTTGGTATACATGCTCATTGCAACAATCTACATAAAACAGATTCCAGAACAGGACTTCACTATGTCAGCGAACCAGTTTGAAAGAGCCTTCGGACATGGGATGCATGAGTTGAGATTTTTTGATTTCGGACTTTTGATCCTTTCTATATTTGCTTTACTGGTTTGGCTTATTGCTTCACTATTGGGAGGGATAGTTTATCGTGGCAGATTCGAATTCAATCCGGTAAGTACATCATTTGCACTTGCAACTGTTTTAGGTCATTTTTACATGATCACGGTTGGGCTATCCTGGTTTTTCGGATAAAGGAAAACAACTTATCAACCTGTCAACTTATCAACCCATTAACCTTTTACCCAATTAACTTTTAACAACAACATAATTATCAATAGGCAGGCGCTTGGCTATGGATCGGGCAAGGGTCATTTCATCGGCGTATTCTAGTTCGCCGCCAAAAGCTATACCACGCGCTATGGTGGTCAGCATTACAGGTAGGTCTTTTAGCTGGCGGGCTATGTAGTACACTGTAGTGTCTCCTTCTATGGTCGGGCTTAGCGCCATGATCAGCTCAGTTACTTCGTTGTTTTTCACACGGTCGTGCAGCGTGCTGATATTGAGCTGTTCCGGCCCTATGCCATCCAGCGGGGAGAGGATACCGCCCAGCACATGGTACAGGCCGTTATATTGTTGTGTACTTTCTATGGCTATTACATCGCGTATGGTTTCCACCACGCACACCTGGCCACGGTTGCGTGCTGGGTTCACGCAGATCATACATACATCGCTGTCCGATACATTGTGGCAGGTCTTGCAAAATTTCACCTCGTGCCTCATGCGCGACAGTGCGCCGGTAAACTCATCCACCTCGCCCTCGTCCATGCGCAGCAATTGCAGCACCATACGCAGCGCCGTCTTCTTGCCTATACCAGGCAACCTCGAAAATTCCTGTACCGCATCCTCTATCAGCTTCGATGAAAAGATCATTCTTATACCCTCAGTGTTTCAGCAAATTTACGATTAAATGGGATGCTTACCAAGGCGTATATACATTGGCGGCGCGGTAGCGCTAAACGCTAACTATCCTTCCTGAACGCATCCCTGAGGCCCAGGTAATCCAGGTAATACACCACCTTTACCGACAGGCTGTTGGTTTGCGGCGACTGGAACATATTATTCACATCACTGAAGTAATTGCTGATGATGTTATCACCCGATGAATAGATGCTGTTCTGGTACACCACGCTCATCTCGCTGCCCGGCTTGAACTGCCATACAAAGCTGGTGTACACATTGAATGAGTTGAAATTAATGTTGTGGTTGGTATTATAGCTGCTGGAACTGAGTTTGCCGTCATCGCCAAGCAAATCGTACTGTGAATAATCCGGCTCCGACCAATAGTGCCTTGCGTCCAGCTTCAGCGACATGGTGTTGGTAAAGATATAGGCCGCATCCAGCGTATTGGTGATGGTATTCACATTCCGCACCCCGAAGTAAATATCACTGTTCACATTATCCACATAGCCCACATCATCCCGTGCGTATTGGCCGGATAGGCTATACACCATAGAGAACTTATCATTGAACCGGTAACGTGGGGCTATAGACCAGGAAATCGTATTCCGGCTGCGCTCGGAAAACCAGCGATTGTTGAGTTGCAGGTCCAATGCAAACTTCTTGCGATAGTCGGATGAGTAAAAACCACCTGCGGTATAGTTCCTCGGGTACACATAGTAGCGGCCAAAAGTACGCGGCTCGTTATAGTCGTAATTGGTTAGCGGCTGCAATGTCCAGTAAAAACCCACGGTGAGGTAATTCAGCAAAGTAACATTGTGCGACCCGAAAATATCTGCCTGTTGAAAAACATCCGGGTTAAATACCCTGTAACAGTCCACCCCTACGTGGTTGTAGGCTGATACGATCTTACCCACCGGAGTGTAGATATTGTAATACTCATCGAGCAGGTAATAAGTAATGTTGTTGCGGTCCAGGTAGCCCAGGTCATTCGGGTTAAATCCATCACTAATGGATTTGGTGCTGAGCGCCCAGGTATAGTTACCGGAGATCTTGCCGAAGTTGAGGTAGTACCTGTAACCGAGATCAGGCTTGCCTGTGGCATATATCTGGCTCATATCTGCGGAGCCGGATACACCATAGGTATTGAGCGTATTTGCAAACTTGAACAACAGCCCTGTTACATCGGCATTGTAGCTGTTCTGCTGTCGCCATACATTGGTGTTGATCAGGCTGATGTAAGAGTTATTTTTCAGCGCCTGGTCCAGCACTATCACATTGTAGTTGGTGAGTGGCGCAGCCTGTAGCGATCGTGTGGCATGCGTCACAGTATCTTCAACAGTGGCATATGCCGGGGCGGATACGGCATTAAAAAAACCAATGCCCAGGTTGCCCTTCGTTCTGCCAGATATTTTTGTGGCATTATACAGCCGTGTGGTTGCCGGATCGCTCACAATAGTATCGTTCGTACCTATACCAGCAGGCGCGGCGGCATTTACAGGCGTGCCCCCTACCCTACGCGTATAAAAAAGGTCATCCTTATTAAACAGGTCCAGGCCTTCTGTAAAAAAGTAGCGGTTATCATTATAACGCACTTCTATGGGCGACAGATTAAGCACACGGTTATCGAAGATTGTTTGGCCAAAATCAGGTACCAGCGTCATATCAAGCGTGAAGCTTTCATTGATGCCATACTTAATATCCATACCGCCGTCAAGGCTATTGGTATTGGTGCCTGAGTAGTTTTGAGTATACGCAGATACGTAGGGAAGTAATGACAACCTGATGGGCGATTTGATACCCTGTATGCCATTCAGCACACCTTCCTGCGCCTCCGCATTGGTAACAGTGGGCAGTAACGGGTTCCAGTAGTCCCGCTCCCTGTTTCGCCTGATGCCCCTGAAAAAATTCACGCCCCATTGCTGCACATCTTTCTTCGGGAAGCGCAGCGCCGAATAGGGTATCTTTATTTCCACGCACCAACCTTTGTCAGTGATCCTTGTTTTGGAATACCATGGCGCATTCCAGGAAACATCGCCGGCATCAAACTTAATGACCGCATCCACCTGCACGCCGGCAGCAGTTACTGCAAATTCAGTAGCATTCTGGTGGTCCAGGTAAGTATCAAACACTACGCCGAATTCATCTGCATTGCCGCCATCGTCGTCCCTTGCCGATAGCTGCTTCAGAATACTGTCCGGGTGTTCGTCGTAAAGCATGGCTCCTACATAGATAGCATCATCGTTGTAGAGAATGCTCACTTCGGTTCTTTGTGTAGCTGTCGCGCCCGGTATCGGCGCGAATTGGGTGAAGCTGACCGCTTTACCGGCAGCCTTCCAGGCGGGTTCATCCAGCTTGCCGTCTATGCTGATCTCCTCCTGTATTTTTGATGCGTTCAACAGCCTAACTACTGCCTGCGCATGGATATGGCCAGGCAATACCGCAAGCAGCATTATTATGACTATGATATATTTCAGCTGGGCATACACTGTAGCATAGATGCGGATGATGCAGAACTAAAAGCTGGAAGTGATGGTAGCCTTCACACCGCTGAACGCAGGCTCATAACGGCATACGCCACCGGCGCAGTTGATGCCGTCCACCTGCTTCACATAAGCCAGTGAGAACCTGTTGGCCGCCTTAGTGTAAGCTACGTACAGGTTGTAATAGTTGTTGGACTTTTCGGTTGTGAAATTAGGATCGCCGGAGTACGGGTTATCACTGTTTTTATTCCTTGATATATTGTACATGTCAGAGAAAGAAACCGACCACTTTGGGGCTATATCATACTCCAGCAAAGCAAACGCCCACGAGCCATAGTCTTGTTTTGTATCCATATATTGCACTTCTGCCCTGAACGATTTCTTCTCGTTCAGGCGGTAAGTGATCTCCGCAAACGGAGTGATGGCGTAGACAACCGGGTAAAGCTGGTTCCTCGATTCGGCCTGGTACTGGTAGATATTATATTCCAGGTACTGCACACCACCCTGGAAGATCCATGATTTAATACCCTGGTAAAAGCCGTCAACATAAAGTTCACGGTACAGTTTGGTGTTATCCAGCTGGTTGATGTGCGAGTAGGTCACTGTAAAATTGGTCACATCATTTGGTGCAAGGTTCAGGTTGGCAGTGCCTGCCATTTCTGAATAATCCTGCGATGCGGGCGTATAGCGCGACATCAGGCGCTCCGGCCTCAACACAGCTACTATAGGCTGCCAGTTCAGCATACCATTCAGCCCGTTCACCGATTCAGCACTGGGCGATGTACGCATCACAAAGGCATCAGTACGCTTGCCTGTGAGGCTAAGGGCTATACCCTTCTTGCCATAATTAATGGAAGTGTACTCCACATTGCCCGGCTTGAAGACCAGGTTACCGTTATTGTCATTTATTCCTTCCTTTGTTTTGTAAGCGCCCTCCATATACCACGAGAGGTTCTTGTAGGTAAGGGTATTATACACCGTAAATGCGTACATATTGTACACAGGCACATCCAGGGTATCTTTGTTTTTCACCACTGCTTGCACTTCAGCATTATAATCATCATTATCCAGTGTACGGTTCAGCACACCTATGCCGGGTAGAATGTGAACCTTATTAATATTGAAATCGCCCTCGGCATTGAAGCCCTTGATCACATCACCATATGGGGGCGTTTGCACAGATTGGTTCACACCTATCAGGCTGTTGTTCTTTTGTTGCCCGGTGAAGCCCTTCAGGCTGATGTTGTTGGTGAGTTTATATTTAAGTTCTATGCCTACAAGCGCATTATCAATCAGAAGCCCGCGATCCTCGTATGCGCGGAAGAGTATGCCGCTGCCTATCACATCATAAATGCTGCCTACGGTAATGGAGAGGTCTTTCATCTCTTTAGAAATAGACCATGCGCCTACACCAAAAGAAGTGCTGGCACCGGTGGGCTGTTTCAGGTTAGAGTTATTGAAAGCATCTGCACGTAAAAAGAATGTAAAGCCCTTTATATTGTAGCGCATATCCAGCCAACCTTCGCTGCCACTCAGGTAGTTGTCATACAGCGGGTTGCCCGATGCCTTTATATTGGTATCTCTCTGAAAGAAATTGAGGTTCATCATCAGGTCGCCGGAAAAAGTACCCTGGGCAAACATCCTGCATGACACAAATAGCAACAAAAATAAAATAGCTGATTTTTTCATCGAGAGTGTGTAATATTGTTAAATATTTTCCGAAATTAGTTCTCAAATTTAAATCTGGCAAAGATTTCGCACATTTATTTTAAAAACAAGTACTTATGACAAAAAGCGTTATGGCAATTGCGGCTGTTTGTTTAAGCATCAGCCTTCATGCACAAGACCTTCCTGACACACAGATAAAAGATGTTAATTCAGGCAAAAAGATCCCGTTCAATGAAACTATTGCAAAGGGAAGGGTAACTGTAGTGAGCTTCTGGGCCACCTGGTGCGTGCCTTGCAAGAAAGAGATCAAGAACATTTCCCTGCAACTGCCTGCATGGAAGAAAGACGTAGACTTTGACTATATCACTGTATCTATAGATGAAGCCCGCGCCGAAGGCCTGGTTCGCACTTACGCCATATCCCAGGGCTGGACCTTCCCCTACTTCATAGATGCCAACTCCGACCTGAAACGATCCCTCAGCTTCCAGTCAGTGCCATACACTATGATCATTGACAAGAACGGCAAGGTAGCCTTCTCGCATACCGGCTACGAAGAAGGTGGCGAAGCAGAGGTGATCGCTAAAGTAAAAGAACTGGTGGCAGCAAAATAAGCTAATACCATATTTTATACCGAAAGGGTGGCGCTGAGGCTCCGCCCTTTCTTAATTTTCGGATAGTGCCATTGACTTACAATTAGCAAGATTAGAATTTTTAAAAGTTCTAATCTGAAACACTATACCCTACCTTGTTAAAGTTTGCCCCCGATCACATTTATTATTTCGCTGGCGGCGGCGGGGTAATTAAACTTTTCAAATAACGGGCTGGCATCCGGCACTGCCATGCTGTCAATGCCATCCAACGCGGCTACAACGCTGCTCATTTTCCCCGGATCGCAAAACACGGCATAGCCGCTGTAAAGTTCCTTATATACAGGTATATCAGAAACTATAGCCTTGCAGCCGCAATACAGCCCCTCCAGCACAGGTATGCCAAAACCCTCATAGGCCGATAGCGACACCACCGCTTCTGCCCGCAGGTACATAGCCACCAATTCGGCCTCGAGCAGGTGCTGGTATATTTTTATATTGTTGTCCCGCACAGTTTGCTCGTCTATCCCACCCTCACTGAACACCTTGCTCTTATCCCCTATGATCACCAACTGGTAGTCCTTTTTGATATTGCTTTGCAGATAGGCCTGCAACAATACCGCATGGTTCTTGCGCTTATTAAAAGACCCTACCGTGAGTATCATCTTTTCCTTAGCCACACTGCTGCCAGCCACCAGCTCCTGCATCTTCTTCGAAATGCCATTGTAGGTAACTGTTATCTTCTCGGGTTTCATACCATAGCAGCCGGTTATCTCCTGCTTCATGGTTTGACTTACCGTAAAGATGTGCCTGCTGCCATAGGCCAGCCGCGGCACCAGTATATTGTACCAGGTGGCAAATGATTTTGAATTCCACTCGGGATGGTGATAAAAAGCAAGGTCGTGTATAGTGATGTAATTGTTACTATACAAAAGCGGGGCTGTATTAGCGAGATTGAGCAACGGCAGGCGCTTCGTTTTGGCCATATATAGCGGCAGGTCTGCCTGCTCCCACAAATGGCCGGTATTTCGTCCTATGACCAATGCGCCCAACTCATTTGCAATATCTGTATGAATAATATCTTTAGGCGCTACAAATACTACCTCCGGCCATAACATTTTTATTTGCCTGCTACATTCTATTGCATACCTTTGCACCCCTGATATGGGCTGTGTAAGGAACCGTGCGTTGACAATAATTTTCATATAAAAAAATGGCGGGGGTAATCCGGCTGTAAAGTATCAACAAAATCTACAACGTGCAAAATATCACGCGTATATATGCGCTCAGCAAACGAAACGTAATATTAAGGTACAAGAATTCCCTTGTAGGTTTTTTCTGGGGCTTTTTTAAGCCACTCCTCTACCTGCTCATATTTATTGTCATCTTCAAGCAAAACTCAGGCATACCGCATTACATACTTTTTGTCACCTCCGGCCTCATACTGTGGTTCTTCTTTTCCAATGTTACGGGCCAGTCGGTAGGTAGTGTGGTCGGTTCGTCCGGCCTGCTAAAGGCGCTGAACATACCTGCATATTTCTTCCCCCTGTCGGAAACCCTAAGCGAGCTGTTCAACCTCGTGCTTACCATCATCGTTTTCCTCATTATCATGAATTGGGGTGGACTGGTATACAGCCCCCGCCTGCTGCTCATACTGCCCTGCATCATACTCTTTGCCGTCTTCGCGCTGGGGCTCAACCTGCTATTGTGCTCTGTCAACGTATTCTTCCGCGACATCGGCATCATCTGGGGTACCATACAGCCTGCACTATTTTTCCTTACGCCCATTGGTTACCCCGAAAGCAACATAGCGCCGCAGTACCGCATATTCATGAAGTGCAACCCCATTTATTATTTCATCAAGCTGGGCCGTGGCATTTTTTATGATGCCGCCCCGCCTTCCATGCACCTGTGGGTGGAGTGTATCGTTATTGCCGTGGGTATGTACATTATAGGCCAGTTTGTTTTCAACAGGTTAAAAAATCAGTTTATCTCTGCTATATAAGCCCATGAGCCAGGACACGATCATAAAGATTGAAAATGTTACCATCAGCTTCTGGCAGAACAATGTGGGCGTGTACTCATTGAAGGACCTCATCACGCAGCGCAAAAGCCCCTTTAAGACCAAGACCATCCTGCACGATATCAACCTCGAAGTAAAGCGCGGCGACAGCATAGGTATACTGGGACGCAACGGATCGGGTAAAAGCACCCTGCTGCGCACCATAGCAGGCATCATAAAGCCGCACCATGGCAATGTAACTGTAAATGGCTCCTTTGCGCCCATACTGGCCATAGGTGCAGGGTTGGAGCTGGAGCTGACCGGCTATGAGAACATCACCCTGCTGCTGGCGCTCTATGGCACGGCCCGCCGCAATACCAATGCAGTAGACAACATCCGCGAATTCTCCGAGCTAAGCGATGAGGTGCTGCGTATGCCTGTGAAGCAATATTCATCGGGCATGGTGGCCCGCCTTGCCTTCTCCATATCCCTCGCCAACGACTCGGACATACTCATTATAGACGAAGTACTGGCCGTGGGCGACCAGGGCTTCCAGGCCAAGTGCGCCGATAAGATCAACCAGCTAAAGGCCGCAGGTACTACCATACTCTTCGTATCCCACTTCCCCGAGGGCGTACTGAAGATATGCAAGACAGCCATCCTCCTCGAAGATGGCCACATCACCCATCGCGGCACCGCCGAAGAGATCTGCAAAGACTACCAGCGCCTTTTTTAACCTATTTGGCTCGCACTGCAATTCCCCCTTGCGGGTGAGTTTTGTGAGTGAGCGAAGGGGGTGAGGGGATGTTTTTTTGCGTATTTTGCGTGAATATCCAAATGAAAAAAAACATCCACAAAATATCATCACCCGGCACCGGCAAGCTACAAAGCATAGCCGGCTTTGCGGCCTTCGCCCTCACCCGCCCCGGCATGAAAGTGCTGGCCAATGTCCTGCGCAAAAAGTTGCGCAGCTCAGGCATCATCAAAGAACCTACAGTTGACTACCACCAATGGATACTGGCAAAGGAGCGCAACAACGCCCCACAACCTGAACTCACTACAAAGCCCACCTTCACCATCCTGCTGCCCATACACGCGCAGGAAGACACAGCACATCTTGACAAGGTCATCACTTCCATCACCGCACAAACATACCCCGACTGGAAGCTGACCATAACCTGCACAGGCGAACTAAAACAACTACTACCAGCATTCCCCGACCCTCGCATTCATTTAGCCGCAGAGCAATACTCCCCCATCCTATCCGCACAGCTTACTAAAGAGTTTTTAAGTAGTGCCGGCGAATACGCAGTGCTGATGGACGTGCATTACATCCTTTCGCCACGCTACTTATACGAGGTTGCAAAGCAGCTCAATGCCACACCCGATGCGCAGCTCATATATACCGATGAAGATACCCTTACCGAAGCAGGCCGCTACACTGCCCCGCTCTTCAAGCCCGGCTTTGCGCCCGACCTGCTGCTTACGCACAACTATATAGGCGATGTATACTGCATACAAACATCGCTGCTGCAATATGTGCTGCGCATGTATAAGACCGCCGCACTGCAGGGCGTTTACGACCTGCTTTTTGCCACCACTACCCTATCCAATCAGTTATGCAATATACCGCAGGTATTGGTACATAAATTACAAGCAACCCTCACCGATAGCTATACCGATGCCCGAAACCTGGCCGCGAAAGCAGCTATAGAAACCAAACTGAAATGGGGCAACCAGGAGGCCACCGTAGAGGCCATACCCGGCCTGCCGGGCAACTACAACGTATACCCGCACGCTCAACGCACACCATTGGTGAGCATCATCATACCCACCAAAGACCAGGCTACCCTGCTGAAGACCACATTAGACACCGTATTTAATAAAACAAGCTACCCTAATTACGAGGTCATACTCATCAACAACAACAGCACCACCACACAGTTCTTTGAGCTGGTAAAAACATACAACGCGCACGCCAACTTTACCTGCATAGATGCACCCATACCTTTCAACTTCTCTGCACTCATAAACAAAGGTGCAGCAGCAGCCAAGGGCGAATACCTGCTGCTGCTGAATAACGATATGGAAGTGCGGCACAATAACTGGCTGACCCTTATGGTGGCCTATGCGCAGAAAGAAGGTGTGGGCGCGATAGGTGTTAAGTTGCTATACCCCGATGGCACTATACAGCACGCAGGCATAGCACTAAGCACGGTCGACGATGGCGCGCACCTATACGCACACCTGCCTGCCGAGGCGGCGGGCACACAAACCATCAACAACTACAGCGCAGTAACAGGTGCCTGCCTGCTGTGCGACAAAAGCCATTTTGAAATGGCAGGCGGCATGAACGAAGACCTGCCCGTAGAGTACAACGACCTGGACCTGTGCCTGCGTATACAGGCCCTCGGCTTCTATACTGTATACCTGCCCTATGTAGCCCTCATACACCACGAATCGGCCACACGGGGGCACCCACTGCGCAGCAAAGCATCCTGGCAGCAGCACCGGCACGACCAGGCAGTATTTGCAGCCGCATGGCAACCCCTCATCACCAACGACTCCTACTATAATACGAACAGGAAGCTTAAATTTACAGGCGCAGCGCACTAACCATATGGGCAATAAAAAGAATTACTACTTCCTCCTCTTCCTGGTGGCCGCCCCCATCATCATCTATTTCCATTACCTAAAATGGAAGACGACCATTATTTATGGGGATGATCTTTCCATTTATCAAAGCCATGAAGCCGTACACGGAATTATGGCAAACATAAAATTTTTCTCTTCCTTCGGAAAATTCAGGCCAGTCCATAGCACCGTACTAACTATAATACTCGATTGCTTTCATAAGAATCTCGATGCTTACTATTTTATTAATATCTGCATTCAAGCTATTAATGGTTTCATTTTAGCTTTGATTGCCAATAAGTTTACTAGGTCTGTATTTTTTTCTTGCCTGCTTGGGGTAGTCTTTTCTTTATCGAGGTTCTCCCTGTTCAACATTACCCAATTATTCAATGGTGGTATTCTCGAAGGTTTAGCAATTACATTTTGCTTGGCATCCTTATACTTTATTTTAAAAGCTATAACACAGCCCACCGATAGCCAGACGAGCAAATACAACTCATTTTTGTGGAGCATATTCTTTGCCAATATCGGCATGTACACTCATGAGCGGTATATTGTATTGCTGCCATTCATCTTGCTCTTGGCATTACTATTCCCCGGCCTAAAAACATTCACTACTAAGCAGAAAGTCCTTGTTGCGTCATTGGCACTGCTGTCCATCCCGGTAAATGTTGCTATAAAGAAGTTCGGATTTGGTACGGTGTTTTTTGTGGGTACCGGTGGCACAAATATTGCCTTTTCGTTTACTGCTGCAAAGTCTTACTTTATTGATGCTGTACTATCTATTTTTCAAATAAATTCCGGCCCTGAGTATCTTGTAGGTATCACCTTTTATTCTTTGCCGGTTCTATACCAAAGACTGGTTCTTTTGTTTGCATCCATGGCATTCATTTTATTTATCGCATATCTATACAAGAGCATTAAGAAATTGATAGCTAAAGACACCAGCGACAGAACCAATTTCTTCATTTTCCTTTCCTTATCTGTAGTGTTTGTATTCTTTCTGATACCGGCTATTGTCACTATCCGGCTGGAACAAAGGTGGCTGCAAGCATCATTCAGCGTATTCTTACTGATGATAGCAGTGGCAATAAACGGCATGTACGCAAACAAGATTACCAGGTATTCGTTCTTATCCCTGCTAACGATCCTGCTTTTATTGATCGACACAAATTACCTGAGTAGCGGCGGCAATAACACATACATGATGAATGCAGAAAGAAACGCGACTAAATTCAAAACTGCCGTTGATAATGGAACTATCCATGCTAAAACTATCCAACTTTATCTCTTAGAAAAGAAAAAAGACATCAATAATGAAAACGACATCAACTGGACCTTATACGGCGGTTACTTCTTCGATTTCTACCAAAACAAAAGCAAGCAACTGATCTTTATTGATTCATCGGATCTGACGAAAACTCCCGCTATTAATTTTAATACAGATACCACGCAAGTAGTAACAATTACTGATAAAGTTATTGATATAACCCCCAAAATAAAATAGCCTGCAACAAATATATGATCGACAAAAAATCGTCAGGGCTAACAGACCCAAAAAATAAAAAATCACCTGATAAATGGCAGGATAATAGTTTCGTTTCCGAAATGGACAAGGTATGAACATTATAAAAACGGCGGCAAAATGGTATCTGTCGCAGAGGCAGAAGAAAGAATAAAGGCCATTATACATAAAAGCAAGGCACAGACCCCGTAACTACTTTCACCCTATCACGCTCTTAAACACCTCCCGCATATTCTCTCTACTAAAATTCTTCAGCACATACTCCTTCCCAAAAGCCGCCAGCTTATCCCAGTAGCTCCTATCGTTGTATAGCTTCAGTATCTCTTCGGTAAGTGCTTGTGCGCTGTTGTGGCCTTTGTATAAAAATCCTTCAGTTTTAGGCATACCCTCAAATGCCACATCTGTGCCTGCTACCGGCACACCCTTCGCAAAAGCCTCTATTACCTTACCCTTCACCCCGGCACCCGATAGCAGTGGCACTATGGCTATCCTTGCACGAGTGTAGAGGTCGTTCAGCTCATCTACAGGCACATCCGGCAGCACCGTCAGCAGCTTGTACTTCTTTTTGTATTCTGTTATAAAGTCCGGCATCTTAGAGCCTGCTATGGTCAGCGGTATGCCCTGTTCGTGCAGCGGTCCATATACTTCCTCCAGGAACCATTGCATCGCATCCTTGTTGGGCGGGTGGTTAAAGCCGCCTACAAAAAAGAGACCTTCGCGCGCGTTAAATGATGGCTCATCTTTCGCTACATCAAAGAAATAGGGCGGCACATAATGCAATGGTTTCTTAATATACCTGCGCAGGTACTCCAGCTCGTCATAGCCGCACACCAGCGAGTTATCCGCATGCCGGTACATATAATCTTCTGTTTCCTTTAGCCGGGCTGCTTGCTTCTTTAGCTGGTCATTATTCTGCACGTCAGCTTCCTTTTCTACGCGCAGGTAGCCCAGGTCGTGGCCGTAATAAATAATGTTGCCCATATAACTGTTCTTCCGCAAAAAAGTAATGATGGGTGTGCATACCGATGAGCGGCTCAGCAGTATCGCATCCAGTTGCGCCATATGCTTGCGCAGGTAGCTCCGCCAGCCCTTCGTTGCAAAATTGAACTGGCTGCCATACAGCACCTCCACCCCTTTCAGCTGAAACATCTTTTCATAATGCTTGCCAGTATTGGAGTTCTCACCCAGGAACTTCACGCTGTAATCCAGTGCCAGCATAGTGTCTATGAAGTTGGTTATCGTCCGCGATCCCGCATCCTTTTCTATCTGCGGCAGGTAGTGGTCTATTACCAGCACATGCTTCTTCCCGCCCGACCTATCTCTTTCTGTATAAACGCTCTCCCTGTACTTAGGCTTTATGCTCAGCTCTTTTGCCCACTTCTCTTTTAGCTTTTGTGCATTTACCACTTGGTACTGCTTCACACCTGTATCCAGGTCGCGGCCATGCGATACGCCTTCAAAATGCACTACCATCGAGAAAGGTGTATACCGCACTTTGCGTCCTTTGTCCCGCACCTTAAAACATAGATCTGAGTCTTCGCAGTATGCAGGCAGGTAGCGTTCATCAAATCCGCCCACATCGCGCCACAGCATGGCATCTATCATTACAGATGCGCCCGATATATAGTCAGCCTCCTTTACATAATTGTATTGCGGTTTCAGCGGGCTGTCGCCATTGCCATAGTTAATGGCCCTGCCGTCCTGCCATATCACCCCGCCTGCTTCCTGCAATGAGCCATCGGGGTACAGCAGTTTGGAGCCTGCAAGGCCGGTATCCGGGTATAATTCAAATATAAGCAGCAGTTCTTCCAGCCAGCCTTTCTGCACTTGTGTGTCATTGTTCAGAAACACTATATACTTACCGCGGGCATGTGTGGCCGCGTTGTTACAATTTCTCAAAAAGCCAAGGTTGGCCTCATTGCGCAGGTAAACAATGTGCTCAAAGTTCGCCTGTACAAGACTGGTATCTTCCATCGAATTATCGTCGGCTATAATGATCT